>Ga0172379_10002044_pt1 | contig 37327 bp, 29 predicted proteins | sample GrowelOW334metaG_FD_119756 | JGI IMG/M metagenome (GOLD analysis project Ga0172379, IMG submission 119756) | Groundwater microbial communities from an aquifer near a municipal landfill in Southern Ontario, Canada - Groundwater well OW334 metaG | ecosystem: Environmental > Aquatic > Deep... | reverse complement strand
AGAGAAAAGCAAGAAAAGTTGTGAACGCTGGAAATGCAGAACGAGGGGCCAGAATGTCCGGAATGATTGTAAAACTGAAATGCCTTATGCTCAACGACACTCCAAAGTATCGGAATCGGACGGTTGTCCGTCTGGTTATGCTGGCCGCATGGGCGAAACAGTCTCTGCTCAACGACACTCCAAAGTGTCGGAATCGGACGGTTGTCCAAAATGTACGGAGCGGTTGTCCAAAATCATGAGGTTGTTTTCCAGGCTCCATAAGCCCCGTGGTATCCATAGGACCAGGCGCTGAAACTCGCCATCCCGGACGGCGGCGTCCAAAATGCGGCAGGGATGATGTGGCTGTCATTTTATGGCAAGAAAGCTGTTTTTAAAGCTGAAATATTGTAAAATCGTGATATATTGATGAAATCGGACATTTTGAAATTAACTTGACAATGTTTGATATTTTGTTAAATTGATTATAATTATTTTTAAAAGTAAAGCAATATCATCAATATAAAGCATCAGGGGATATAATGTATCAGGAACTGTACGATAAATTGTCAAAGTACGGACAGCAGCATCTGCTGCAATTCTGGAACGAGCTGGATTCGTCGCGTCAGGAAAACCTGGCGGCACAACTCAATGCCATTGACTGGGAAAACCTGACCGGACAGATCAAGACGTATGTGCTGAAACAGCCGGAAGTAAGCATTCCGCACGATCTCGCCCCTGCCCCTTATTTTCCGCTGCACACCCATGAGTCCGACTTGACGGAGCTATACAGGAAAGCGGCGGTCAAAGGCCATGAACTGCTGCATGCCGGCAAAGTGGCGGCGCTCACCGTCGCCGGCGGCCAGGGTTCCAGGCTCGGCTATGAAGGCCCCAAGGGAACTTATCCGATCACTCCGGTAAAGCATAAAACGCTGTTCCAGTATTTTGCTGAATCCATTTTGCGCCTGAACGCGAAATATGACCAGGAAATGAACTGGTACATCATGACCAGCAAGCTCAATGACTTGCAGACTAAAGATTTTTTCGAGAAAAACGACTATTTCGGCCTCAAGCAGGATAAAGTCATTTTCTTCACCCAGGGGACGATGCCGGCCATCGGTTATGACGGCAAACTGCTGCTGGCGGACAAGGATTCGCTGGCGCTGGCGCCCGACGGCCACGGCGGCACGCTGCTGGCGTTGAAGCGCTCCGGCGCGCTCGGCAGGATGAGGGCCGACGGGATTGATTATATTTCCTATTTCCAGGTGGACAATCCGCTGGTGTCAATCGTAAATCCGCTTTTCCTCGGGCTGCACGCAATTGAAGAGTCCGAGATGAGCGCGATCATGCTGGCAAAAACCGGGCCGTTTGAAAAGCTGGGCAATTTCTGCATGTCCGGCGGCAGGCTCCAGATTATCGAATACAGCGATCTGCCGGAGGAACTGGCCAAAGCAAAGCATCACGACGGTTCACTGAAATTCATCGCCGGCAGCCCGGCCATCCATATCATCAGCCGTAAATTCGTCGAAGCGCTGACCGCTGACGGCAAATTGAATCTGCCCTGGCACCGCGCCGACAAGAAAGTTCCGTTCATCGGCAGCGCCGGCGAACTGATAACCCCCGAAACGGCAAACGCGGTCAAACTGGAATCATTCATCTTTGACGCATTGCCGATGGCAACCAGAACCGTTGTCCTTGAAGCCGACCGTGCGGAGGAATTCGCACCGACCAAGAATAAAACCGGCGTTGACTCCGTCGAAAGCTGTCAGGCAATGCTGATCGAAAGAGACGCCCGCCGGCTGGCCAAAGCAGGAGTGAAAGTTCCCAGAGGCAAAGACGGCAAACCGTCCATTGCGGTTGAAATCTCGCCGCGGATCGCGATTGATGATGAAGATGTCGCCGCCTACTGCCGCACCCATGAGATAATGGATCTGCCTTCCCGTCACGAGGGCGTCTATCTGTCATGATTAAAATCATCGAAATTCTTATTGATGATATTTTAAATGATGCGGCGGCCTGCTCTGAAATCATTAACGGAGCCGTCAAGCGCCATCCTGAACTCAGCGTCACCGGCGTCTGCGCCAGTGAATCGCTGGTTTTCGTTTCACTGGAGGATACGGTTTCAATGCCGGACAAGATGCAGTATCGCTTTGCCGTGCTGTCGGAACTCGATAACGACCTGATTGCCGCGGCAATGAAATCCCGCTATTATGCCGGTTTCACCACCATGGGCAGTTTCATTTCCGGCAACACCGTATGGGCGCTGTTCGCCGGCCCGGCAAACCAATCAACAACCAAACAATAAGCTATGCGTAATATATTCACACCAGACAAGAACATAGAACTTCCGGAAGACATCCAGTCCCAGAAGTCGATCAACTACGCTTACGGCCTGATCATAACTGTGGCTTTGATCACCCTGTTCGGTCTGACCATGCTTTATTCCACATCATACAACACCGCCGGCACCAAGTTCTTTTACAACCAGCTTGCGTGGTCGTTTATCGGAGTTCTTTCCGGCGCGTTTGTGTTCACCATCGGTCACAAGAAGCTGGGTGAATACAGCATGCTGCTGATTATTGCCTCTGTCCTGCTGCTGATCATCGCCGACTTCTGTTTCCCGGCGGTGAAGGGGGCGCATCGCTGGATCAGGATAAAATTCATCGGCGGCCCGATGAGCATTCAGCCGTCAGAGATGGCTAAGATCGCCATTGCGCTGTATATCTCAAAATATTGCGCCGACAATCTGCGTTTCGTCAATGACTTTCTTTGCCGGGAGGGTCCGATTAAGCCGTGCATTGTATGCGGCATCGTGATTTTCTTCGTCCTCGCCGGAAAAGACCTTGGAACCACAATTCTGCTGGTCACAGTTTGCATGGTCGTCTTTTTCGCGGCCGGCATGAGGCTGCTGTATATCCTGCCGCCCATAATATTCGGCGGTCCCGTGCTGTTTATCATCATTAAAAAGTTCGACCCGATGCGCTGGGCGCGGCTTACCACATTCATGAATCCGGAAGCTGATTTGCAGGAAGACGGCTACCAGTTGTGGAATTCGCTGCTGGCGCTGGGGTCCGGCAAATGGTTCGGCATCGGCTTCATGGAAAGCCGCCTGAAAGCCAAGTATCTGCCGGAAGCCCATACTGACTTCATTCTATCCATTGTCGGGGAGGAGCTGGGGCTGATTTCGCTCTGCCTGGTAGCTCTGGCGTATATCGTCTTTATGTATTTTGCGCTGAAAATAAGCCTGAATTCCAGAACCAGACAAGGGACGCTGCTCGGACTGGCAATAACTGCGGTGCTGATATTTCAGTCAATCATCAACATCGGCGTCGTCTCCGGCGGCCTGCCGACCAAGGGCATGCCCGCCCCGTTCATCAGTTACGGCGGCAGCAACCTCATGATGTGCATGACCGGAGTCGGCCTGCTCCTTAACATTGCGGCGGAAACCGCGTCTCCCGGATTCAACGATGAAATTATCGCTGCCATTAAAAAGAAATTCGCGTTCCTGAACTTCTTCAGGAGGAAAAAATGATCTCCCCCAGACAACCCAAAACACTAAAGCGGCTGGTAATAACCTGCGGCGGCACCGGCGGCCATTTTTTCCCGGGCCTCAGCATCGCCAGAGAATTTAAAGAGGAAGGCGGCGAAGTGCTGCTTTTCCTCAGCGGCAAAAACGCGGATACCCAGGCGGATATCGCCACGCTGCACGGGATTGATTCCGTAAAATTGACCTCCTCGCCGCGCCCCAACAGCGTGACCAGCGTATTCAAATTCACCAGCGATACGTTTTCCGGAATCATCGCCGGACGCAGGCAACTGAAGAAATTCAATCCGGACGCGCTGCTGGCCATGGGCAGCTTCACTTCACTGCCTTCCGCCATCGGGGCCTGGTCGCTGAACATCCCGATATTCCTGCACGACGGCAATGCCAGAGTGGGCAAAGCCAACCGTTTTCTCAGCCGCTGGGCCAAACATCTGTGCACGGCCTTTCCGCCGGTAAACGCTTCGCAAATCCGCTGTCCGCATTCTTTCACCGGCATGCCGGTCAGGCCGGAACTCATCGGCAGCGCGATCAGCAAAAAGGACGCGATTCAAAGCCTGAACATAAAGTTCGGTTCCATTCTGGACCCGGAATTGCCGACCATGCTGATTTTCGGCGGCAGCCAGGGCGCGGAAATATTCAACCGCAATTTTCCTGAAGCCATGCTGCAATCCATCAACCGGCAGTTTCAGGTGCTGCATTTGACCGGACACGGCAAATTCGAAATGGTAAACAGCACCTATGAGAAAGCATTTTTCCCTTTTCTGGCGCTGCCTTCAGCCTCGGAAATGGACCTGTTCTATCAGGCGGCGGATGTGGTCGTTTCCCGTTCCGGCGGCAGTACGGTCGCGGAACTGACCTTGTTCGGCAAGTTCGCCTTTCTGGTTCCATATCCATACGCGGCTGAAGACCACCAGTACGACAATGCCTTATATATGAAAAACGGCGAAGCCGCCGAGATCATCGACAATGCGGATTGCACCAGGGAAAAAGTGGCGAAACTGCTTGACCGCTGGCTGGAAAATCCGGCAAAATACCGTGAGCTGGGAGCCAAGGCCAAAGCCCTGAGCAAACCGCATGCCGCCGCCGATACGCTGCAAGTCATCCGCGACGGACTGGCGAAGTAATCATTCCGTTTCATGTATCAAAAAAAGCGCCCGGATGAATTATCCGGGCGTTAGTGTTATTTTCGAACTGACAGTTATGGTCAGTATCTTTTCTGCTTGCTGTTGGCCAGCATTCTCAGACGCAGTGCGTTGAGCTTGATGAACCCTTCGGCATCATGCTGATCATAGACATCCTCTTTCTCGAATGTGCAGATCTTTTCGTCATAAATGCTGTATTCGGAACGTCTGCCAGAAATGTGACAGGCGCCTTTGAAAAGCTTGACCCGGACGTCGCCGGTGACGAACTTCTGGCTTTCGGTAATCGCCACCTGGAGCATTTCACGCTCGGGCGCGTACCAGAAACCGTTGTAAACCATTCTGGCATAATTCGGAATGAAGCTGTCACGCAGGAACATCACTTCCTTGTCCATGGTAATGGTTTCAAGGGCGCGATGGGCCATGTGCAGAATCGTGCCGCCGGGAGTCTCATAGACGCCTCTGGACTTCATGCCGACAAAACGGTTTTCGACAATATCAATTCTGCCGACCGCATGTTTTGAACCAAGTTCATTGAGCTTGATCATCAGCTTGGCGGGAGAAAACGTTTTGCCGTTGACTTTGACCGGAATACCTTTTTTGAAGGAAATGATCACATCTTCCGGTTCATCCGCCGCCTTGCTGAGCGGCCTGGTCATTACCGAAAGATCGTCCGGGGGTGCGCTCCACGGGTCCTCAAGAATACCGCCTTCAAAACTGATATGCAGCAGATTGCGGTCCTGGCTGTACGGCTTGGCCGCAGTCACCGGAACCGGAATGCCGTGTTTTTTGGCGTAATTGATAAGCTCGGTGCGGGATTTGAATTTCCATTCGCGCCAGGGGGCGATTACCTTGATGCCGGGCTGCATGGCATACGCGGTCAGCTCGAAACGCACCTGATCGTTGCCTTTGCCGGTGGCGCCGTGACAGATGGCGTCGGCCTTTTCCGCTCTGGCAATCTCGACCAGGCGCTTGCCGATCAGCGGACGCGCAATGGAAGTGCCCAGCAGATACGAACCTTCGTAGATCGCATTGGCCTGCATCATCGGGAAAATAAAATCCCGGGCAAACTCCTCCGTGAGGTCTTCGACATAGCACTTGGTCGCGCCGGTGCGAATCGCTTTGGCCTCAACTCCGTTGAGTTCCTCCGCCTGTCCGACATCGGCACAGAACCCGATGACTTCGGCTTTGTAAGTTTCCTTAATCCACTTGACGATCACCGAGGTGTCAAGTCCGCCTGAATAAGCTACTACTACTTTCACGTTAACTCCTTAAATATTTAAAGGTAATTAGAAATCCGCAAAACTAAAATTTAGATTAAAAACTACTTAATTCAACATGACTTTGCGCTTTTTTTTGTTTTCAGTCCCGCCTGTCAACCAGAACCGGGTTGCCGCGGTCTCCGACAAAATGACTGGTCGTGGTCGGAAACGCAAATTCCAGCCCTTCCTCATTGAAACGCTTGAGGATCATCAGATTCTGCTCATGCTGCCATTTTCTCGCAAGCGCCCCGTCAGTAGTCCTGTACCATACGATAACGCTGACATTCAGCGACCAGTCTTTAAAGGCATCAAAACAGATGTCCGGCGGCATGTCCTTGCTGAAACTTTCGTGGCTGTCCAGAATTTCGTGCAGTATTTTGACAGCTTGATCAACTTTTTCAGGCGGCGTATCATAAGTCAGCCCCAGGCTGTAGGCACATTTAATGTAAGGACGCTTGCTGATATTCTCAATCGCCGCATCCGCCACCTTGCTGTTCGGAATAGTAAGCAGATGGCCGTCAAGCGAGCGAATGCGGGTGCTGCGGAAGCCGACACACTCCACCACCCCGTCAACAGTCTCGAACTTGATCCGGTCACCTACGGAAAACGGCTTGTCCACAATAATCATCACCGAACCGAAGAAGTTGGCAATAGTGTCTTTCGCGGCAAACGCCAGCGCCAACCCGCAAACCCCGGCCCCGGCCAGCAGCGTGGTAATGTTGATGCCCAGAATGCTCTGTCCAATAAACAGCACCGAAATGATTACGATAGTCAGCCTTACGGCCTTGCGGATCAGGTCCACCAGCAGATTGTCCAGATTGTTGTCCGTGCGGCTGGCCAGTTCCATCAGAAAATGGTTCAACACGCTCGTCAGGCGGAAAACAGCCCAGGCAATCGAACCGGCAAACACCGCAAGAAAAACCCTGAAAACGATTTCAAATGCAGCAGGCGGCAGCGATTCCAGAAGCGGCAGGGCGCTCAGAAATAAGCCGATGGTAAAAACCATGACATGCAGCGGACGGATCACGGCTTCGCAAATCAAATCGTTGACCACCGGGTTGTTTTTAGCGGCCAGGCGCCGGATGATTACATGCTCAAATATCCTGCTGACAATCGCGGAAATTATCAGCGTCAGGATAATCCCGCCGAAAAGCACGAGCATATTGAATTTGTGCAGATCGAACCAGTCTCCGGTTGAACAGTAAATATTATCCCAGTACTGGCGCAGCGTCCTGCTGTTGCCGTCCGTATCATAATGATTGCTGGAATTCATGATTTTAGCCAGCGCCCTGCCCTTCGGCATGTCCATTTGCGCGGTTGCCGGAACGCTGTCGCCTGCGGCCAATGCCGGGTTCCAGGCTAAAGCTGACAACAATGCCAGTATGCAAAACGTCAAAATTCTAAAATAACTTACTGTAAACATAAATCATCCTGTTTAAACTTTTAAATATTCAGGCTATATTAAATAACTGGAATCTATTAATTTAATATGAATCCGGATTTTTTCCATGACAGACTGGAATAAAATCCTGATTGTTGAGTTTTTCACAGCGGAGAATTGTTATTATGGCTGCAAAATGCTTTTTTGATGAAATAATCGAATGCCTGGATGCACAAAAGGACAAGCATAAAACTGCTTTTGTCCTGCCGGAAACTGCCCGTGAATTCTTCGCCGAAAAACCGGATGCGACCGGACCGGTTCAGGAAAGACAGTTAAGACAGCCAGTGCCTGAACAGCGCAGGACTTCCGACATTCCTGTCATGAAGCCGCCAGTTGCACCACCGGCAGGCAAAGTCGCGGTCGAAAACCTCAGCTTAAATGAACTCAGGGCTGTCGCATTGAACTGCCATCTCTGCAAACTGCACAGCAAGCGCAATACAGTGGTTTTCGGCGAAGGCAATCCCCGCGCCGAATTGATGTTCATCGGTGAAGGCCCCGGGATGGAAGAAGACATGCAGGGACGCCCGTTCGTCGGGGCAGCCGGACAGTTGCTCGACAAAATGATCCTCGCGATGCAGTATAAACGGGAAGATGTGTACATTGCCAATATTGTGAAATGCCGCCCCCCGAATAACCGTAATCCGGAGGAAGACGAGGCCATGCAATGCCTGCCTTACCTGAAGCGGCAGATCGAACTGGTTTCGCCGAAAGTCATCGTCCTGCTCGGTGCCGTCCCCCTGCTCCGCCTGCTGGGCAAAACCGGCATCATGAAATGCCGCGGACAATGGGACGAGTACAATGGCATCAAGGTTATGCCGACATTCCACCCCGCATTCCTTCTGCGCAGCCCGGAAGCCAAAAAAGATGTCTGGAGCGATCTCCAGCAGGTTATGCAGTTTTTAGGCAAAGTCTATAAAAAAGGCTGAGTTTGGTCCCCGCAACCGCGAATGGCCTTGCTGCCCAACCCGCTTTGGGGATAGCGCCTTTGGCTGATCGCCAGTTAAGGTTTTCATTAACAAATTATCCCGCGACTGCGGGATCATTTTGGACAACCTGAACACATGCTGAACGGGCCCATCAATTTCGGAGACATTAGAGTCCCGGTGAGCACAATACTTTCCGCTTTTCATAAACCACTCCGAGTTTTTTGATAGTCGTTGAGCTCATAACATATCAACATTCCAGACATTCCGACATCCGCGCCGCACAACATTCCGGAGAGTTTAGAGACATTTTTAGCATAATGCATTTTGTTCTTATATTCTGCTTTACCGGTTTTATGATTTTAAACTTTCAATTATTAATCGTCTACATATATAGTGAATTTGTCAATTTAATATGACGTTAATGCTTATCAATTAATATGTTAAATGATTTTTACCACAAAGAAATTGTAATTCAGGGATAGACAGGAGAGGCAGTCCGCGATTGTTAAGTGCAATTATCATTTTCTTAAAATATCTGGACATTTCCTTATATTGAGCTATTGACAAAGCGCATATAATCAATTATAATAGCCTTTGTAATGCTTTGTTATGTTTTGTTACCATTTGTACTAATCTTCTTGAAATTGATTAAGGAAAATATGAGTGAAGCGATACCGCAATACATGAAAATCAGGCAATATGTCTTCGGACTCATTGCAAACGCGAAAGTTGTCGGCGGCACGCTAAAAATCAATACGGAAGAGGAATTGTGCAAGATATTCGGCGTCTCCCGGATAACCGTGCGGAAAGCTCTGACCCATCTGGTGGATGAAGGCTTACTCGTGCGGATGCCCAGTCTGGGGACTTTTATCCGTCCTGAAATTGTTGACAGATACAGCATGCGTTTTGAGAAAAAACTGGCAATCGGGCTGATCTACGCGGACGGAATGGCTACTTTCATGGAAGAGTTTTTCATGGCTCAGGTAGAGAAAGTACTTGAATGCCTGAGAGCGAACAACTGCATCGCCCGGTTGATTTACTTCAACGGCGATCCGGAGCGGGAGGCCGAACTTCTGAGCAAGGGCAAGCTGGATGGCATCATCTGGCTGGCGCCGGACCGGAAACATATTCCCGTTCTGCGCATATTCAAGTCCTGCCACGTTCCGGTAGTTGCCACGTTCCCCATATTCATCAGCGATGAGTTTGACAGCGTCGCCATGGATTACTACAAATGCGGCTATACCGTGGCAAAATATCTGCTGGGACGCGGGCACCGGGAAATATTATATATCAATAGAAACCCGTCCGATGTGGAGGCGGTGAAAAAAGCCGGCTGCATGGCGGCGTTTGCCGACTGCGGCGCCGAATGGCATGAACGTCTTTGGCATTGCTGTTCAGGAGAAGGTTTTTCGGAAGCCAGGGTAAAAAGCATCCTTGAAAATTCCGGCAATTTCACCGCCGTCAATTGTCATGGAATACATGTCAACCATGTTAAACACGAATTGGCGAACCGCAAGGATGTTCAGATTATCTACAACATTTACAGCGAGTCCGCCGCTGAAGGAATACCCGGGATACTGCAGCCTGTCGCGCAGGCCGCCGGCCAGGCGGCAGCGATGCTGCTGGATCTGATCAAGCAGCCGGATACTTCCGCCGGGCCGCGGCAGTTGTTACTTGAAACTAAAATATTTGAACCCGAAAGATAAAATTAAAATCAAACCAGGAGAAACAAAATGAAGAAATGTCGGCGACAAGGTAATTTTACACTCATTGAATTGCTGGTGGTGATTGCCATCATCGCAATTCTTGCCGGGATGCTGCTGCCTGCTCTCAACAAAGCCAGAGAGATAGCCAGAAGCACCAGTTGCAAGAACAATTTCAAACAGTTGGGACTGGCGATGCACAATTATCTCGGCAGTTACAACGACATGTTCATTCCGGACAGCAATAATTCCAATGCGCTTTATTGGACGGCGGTGTTTGTCAAAGGGCAATACATTACCAAGAAACAGATGACCTGTCCAGCCAGAACGCGCATCGCGCCGAGCGGCAGTGACTGGTACAGAAACTTCTGGAACAATCCGACTTCCGGCCTGAGCGATCTGAATTCGCTGGACTGGACTGTTTGTGATTACGGATACAATTACTACTTTTTGTCGGCCAGAATCAAACCGGTGCGGCTGTCGATGTGCCGCGCCTCATCTCGAACCGTAATGTTCGTCGAAACCGCCGCGCCAAGCCGTACTCTCGGAGACATGAATCCGTTAGGCTACTACAGAGATTATTTCACCTATAACACGCCGCCGACCACCCCGGTCGCCTGGCCGGCGCATCAGGGGAACACCGAATGCAATGCCGTTTTTGTTGACGGGCATGTGGTCGGAGCGCGGGCGGCAAGCGGCAAAGGTGAAACTGCGGCGATAAGTTTGCTGAATAATCCCGCCAGTCCGATTTATGCACCGTATGTGGACGATACCAGTTATAAGAATGACAAGAGCATGTGGGTCAGGCATGACGGACGCTTCGGACCCTAAGCCGTCTGGAATTGAAACCATAAGCGGAATCTTCAGTAAAAACGTTTAAAGCCTACAGGACAGTTATTATGAAATCAATTTGCAGAAAATGGCCGGCAGTAATATTCAGTTTATTCATTTCAGTATTTTCGCAGGCGGCGGAACTGCCGGCAATGCTGAAAATCAACCCCGCTGGTGAAGTACAGATAGGGGAAGGTTTTTTGCGGTGGGGCTATTTTGATCATGACTGGAACAGCACCAGGTTTGATCAGGAATTTTTCGCTCCGGCAACGGGTTTTCCGCAGCGCACGGCAAGTGAATTTCTACTGCACGGGGAGTGGAAATTACGCACTGTTCCCGGCAGGTTTAAGGTGAATACCAGTATCGCGGCCGATACTGCCGGCACGGTAAAATATTCCTCCCGCTTTCAAGCCAGTCCGGGTATTCCGACCAACATGCTGGCGCTGATTCTGTTTATTCCCATGCACGGAAGAGAAATAACCGTCATGATTGACGGCAAGCCATTTTCAATTCCGGGTACTGCCGGAAAAACGATATTGCGGCCGCGCGGTAAAATCGAAGCGCTGACGGTTATACTGGATGGAGTCGAAGTTACATTCGGCGGAAAATACCTTTTCTACATTCAGGATGACCGCACTTTCGGCGGGAGCGGCGTATCGCTGCGTTTCCTGCCGTCGCAATGGGAAGAAGAAGTGACGGACAGCAGCCTGGATTTGAATATCAGCTTCAAGGTTCCTGCTTCAACTCCGGTGAACCTGGCCGCTGTGGCCAACATGGGTTTCAAGGATGAAGTCGCGAATGACGGCAAGGGCGGCTGGTCTGACCAGGGCCCCGATAACGATATGCGCACTTTCGATATAGCGCGCAAGGACTACGAAGGCATTCCCTTCAAGATCATCGACCCGGCGACAAACGGCGGGCGGGCGGTGATAAGTTTTGACAGCGAGCATCTGAGAAATGGTCTCAAGCGCGCAGTTGTTGACCTGTCCCAGGTGATGCCGGCAGCAAGCTATTTATACCTGCTCCACACCAGTTGCTGGAATCAGGAGCCGAATGGAACGCCCGTTGGTTCGATCTCGGTGACCTTTGATGACGGCAGCACAATAGCCAAAGAGGTAAAGACAGGAGTGGACTTGATGGACTGGTGGGCCGCCGGCGATCTGGCGAACGCCAAAGTGGTAGTGAGAAAGGGCGGCGCAAGCGCCAACGTCGGAGTTTTCCTAAGCAAGTTTGAGCTGTCGAAAACGCCCCGGCGCATAAAGTCGATTGAATTCAACAGCAATGGCAAGGCGATCTGGATAGTGGCAGGCGCCACGCTTTCCGAGAGAGACGTTTCCCTGGCCGCCAGAACTTTGACGTTCTACGGAAACAATGAATGGAAAGCTGTCGATATGTCGGACATACAGATTAAGAAGGGAAGCGCCCTGGATCTTTCGGGGCTGCTTGAGGAGGGGCCGGCCGGAAAGCATGGAAGGTTGATCGTCTCCAAGTCCGGTCATCTTGCCTTTGAAGACTCGCCGGATACAGCGATACGTTTTCGCGGATTCAATTCATTCTGGCCCATCAAGAGAATCGGAGATGTGCCGAAAGAGCAGATGCGCGAGCAAATCGCACACTATGCCGACCTCGTCCGCGGCAGCGGATATGACCTCGTCAGGCCGCTCTACATGGATAACTACATCATGAGCGGCGCCGTGGCCGATGCCCAATATAATCCCGACAAGCTGGACAATATAGACTGGCTTGTCGCCAGCCTCAAGGCCAAAGGAATTTATACCTATGCCAGTATCGCGGCCTACCGGGTGGGAAGCGCGGATGGACGCAAAGGCTGGCTCGAAAGAGACACAATCAAGCTGAAGATGTATCTTGGCGACCCTGAAACCAGAGCCCGCTGGAAGGCTTGTGCTGAAAATCTTCTCAACCATGTCAATCCATACACCGGCAACGCCTGGAAAAACGAACCTGCCATTGCCGTCGTCGAACCCTACAACGAACAGGAGACCGCCTTTCTGAAGCTGGGTGATCTAAAAGGGGATACACTCCGTCTATGCGAGCAGAAATGGGGTGCCTGGCTCAAGTCCAAATACGGTACGCCGGAGAAACTTGCCGCTGAAGGCAAAGATCCGTCAATCCCCCCCGATGCCTCTTTTGACTCCATGAAGCTGCCGTCTCGCGGAACCGGGTTTCTGGCGAACGAGTTCATTCTTTTCCGGCAGAGCATGGCCGAAGAGTGTTTTTCATGGTACAAGGACATTATCCGGGGGATCGGTTACAGGGGACTGATAAGCCAGTATAATTTCGACCAGAAGCTCATGGGCTGCGCGGTCCGGTGGGAATCCTGCGAGGCCATCTCCATGAACGGTTACTTCGCGCATCCCACTGACACCATCAACCCCGGTTCGAAATGTGTCCAGAACTCGTCTGCCGGCAATGTCGGGGGCTACTGGAGGTCCATGAATGCCACGCGTTTTTCCGACAGACCCTTTATGAACACTGAACAGAAACAGGCTTTCTGGAATAAGTACCGGCATGAGGACGGGCTGCTTTTCGCCTCCTATTCGGCCTTTCAGGGTTTTGACTCGGTAATGGTTCATTGCGATCCGGTATTGCTGAAGGCAGAACCAAACATTGATTTCATCTCTGCTTACGATCCGGTGGCAATGGCCAATGAATTCATCTCCGCCTGTCTCTACAAACGCGGCGATGTGAAGCATAGCGAAAAGTCGGTCGAACTGCTCATTCCGGCCGGTTACGTCAACAGTTCATGCAACGGGGAGAAAGCCATAAGCTCAACCCAGAGCAGAATCGCCCTCCTTACCGGCTTCTCCATCGCCTTCGCTGAACTGAAAAAACCTTCGGCCATTTCCAGCACCGCGGCGAAACCGGATTTGATAATCGGTCCGGACAGCGGCTCGGAAGTCAAGGGAAGCGCCTGGGCGGCTAGCGTTGCGGAATCCAAAGACTCCAAGTTCAACCTGAAGCAGTTCGTCGAATCACTCAAGAATAATGATATTCTTCCGAAATCCAATATCAGCGATCCCGAGAATGAAATCTTTCAAAGCGGAACCGGAGAAATCGTTCTGCGGGCTAAGGAAAATCTGCTGAAAGTCGTGACGCCAAAGTCCGAGGGCGTTTCGCTGGAGTCAGGCAAGGCCGAACAGCTTTCCTGCCTGAACGTTCTTAATTCCAGCACCGCGGCATCAGTTGCAGTTTGTGCAATTGACGGCAAACCCCTTGGCGCAAGCTCCAGGATCGTCCTGATCTACGCGACGGATGCAGTCAATTCAGGCATGGAATTCTCCGGGGACCGCATCACGCTTATAAAGCCGGGCAGCCTCCCGATCCTGATGCGGACGGGGAAACTGAACGCCACGCTTAAATCATCCGCACCTGATGGCATGAAGCTGTTTGCATTAGGTATGGACGGCACCCGCAAAGAGAATCTTCCGCTGAAAATCGAGAACGGTTTGCTTAAAATAGAGATCGATACGGCTAAACTGAAGAACGGTGCAACTCCATTCTTTGAAATTGCCAATAACTAACAATCCATATGCAGGAGGAAACATGAAAAACAATGATTTTCAGCTCGAACGCCACCCGGCCAATCCCATTCTCGGTCCGCACAGCATGCCGGGGGCGGACGCGGTATTCAACTGCGGCCAGACCATGTATCAGGGGAAAACTATATTATTAGTGGCGGTCATGCTGCGCAACAACCCCATGCCGCGCATGCATGTGGCCGAGAGTGAAGACGGCGTAAACTTTACGATTCGCCCTGAACCGTTCATCACCCGCTCTGAACTGCCGCACATCAGCCACCTCGACCAGTGGCCCATCGATCCACGGGTCACCTATTTCGCCGAGGAGGATGTCTACTATATCATGCGGCCGGGCAACTCCGATGTCGGGTGCGTGGCTTTCCTCGGCAAAACTAAAGACTGGCAGCATTACGAAGATATCGAGGTGATAGCGCTTCCTTCGAACCGTGTGCCGTGTCTTTTCCCCGAAAAAGTGAACGGCAAATACCTAAGACTGGACCGCCCGTACTCGCTCGTGTACGACCCGCACAATCATCCACAAATGAGCGGGATCTGGTTGTCGGAATCACCCGATCTTATCCACTGGGGACGGCATCGCGTGGTGCTGAAGCCGTGGACGACATGGAATTATACCAAAATCGGTCCCACCCCGCCAATAAAAACCAGGCAGGGATGGCTCGAAATCATCCACGGAGTCAGCCAGTCGTGCAGCGGACAGCGGTACTGCATCGGCGCAATTCTGCTTGACCTGAACGACCCTTCAAAAGTGATCGGAAATTCGCAGGGATATCTGATGTGTCCGAAGGCCGATTATGAATTCATGGGCAGGGTGCCGAATGTGGTGTTCCCCTGCGGCGCGATTGCCGATTACGAGCAGGACAGGCTGCGGATTTACTACGGCGCCGCCGATACGAGTATCGGTCTTGCCACAGGCTGCCTGAGCGAAATCGTTGAATTGTGTTTGAGGCAGGGTGCGGCAATATAATTATTTATAATTTCAAGACAAGCAGCGGGAAAATCGCCGTAAACGGGGTTTGCCTGATGATTTTCCCTGCTATATTATAACGCCGGTCAGATGACCGGCTTTCCCGGCGGCTAATGCGTCCAGTGATGTCCGGCGTGATGCATCAGCGCGTCGGCTTCAGGCTTCGACATTTCCGGAAAAAGCATGTACAGCCCGTCATTGCCGTAGCGTTTCACGAGTTTGTCCGCCACGGCAACCGTTTCATGAAAATCGCGATAATCATATAAATAAATCCACAGCGATTTGCCGGCAGCGCGGACTTTGTCATAAATCCAGAACCATTTATCGTCCCCCGACAGTGTATTCCCGGCGCCAGGCACCCATTGCACGGCGTCTATTTCCGGGATTTCCAGCACGGCATCAAGCTGCTGCAGTGCGCCGGGGCCGTCAAAATGGTACAGCCGCCGGTCATAATGCCGGGCCTGGTCACGCAAATAAGGCACCACAAATTCACGGAACTGTTCAGGGTTCATCAGCGCGGCGAAATCACATTGCAGTTTGATGGTGCGCCCCCTGCCCCAAATTGCAAAACAGGTGTAGCAATTTCCCGGCACATCATCCTTTGATATTTCATAGAATGCCTCGTAATACTTGTGATAAAGCTCATTGAGCCCGGTCAAATGCTTTTTGATTAGCTCGGGATAGTCAACGAGGTCATAGCAGAATTCCAGCGGCCCGCGCATAGCGGCAAGAATATCCACGCCCTCGAGCAGATCGGGAATGCCGACCAGAAACTCGCCATTCGACAGTTCCCGCTGCCGTTTGATGGCTGCAATATGTCTTTTGAACCAGTAATTATTCTCATCAAATTCAAGCTCCAGCGACGCCCAGTCTTTAATACACGGCTGGAACCATACCGTTCCCGGTTCGAACACCGGTTCCGAGCCGAGATATACCGCCAGTGAGCCCGGCCCGATATTCACGTTGGTATTCGGAAACGCGTCTGCCATGAAATAATGGCTGCTGATAAAATCACGATACCTGGCGACATTGTATTCCGGGTCAATATGATGCTGTTCATTGCTCTGCGGCGGCGGGGTCAACAGGGCGCAGGGCTCCTCGCGCCGCGCAATAACGTTCATCAGCGGGCGTCCGCAGCTCGACCGTTTCCACCATGCCTCAAAGCGTTCACTCACTTCAGGCCAGCACGGTTGATTTCTTTCGATATTCCATTCCATGATTTTTCCCTTTCAATAATATCTGCTATATATATCATTATATCCTATTATTTATAAATAAATTATGCTAATTTTTAAAAAAAGTACACTATTATACAGATATTGCCTGTTCAGTTCAAATTTGATTCATCGGGTTGCGCCACGAATGCAATTTGAGTATCACGCCTTTCGTAAAACACTGACTGCGAGGTGAATAATTTTCGGATATTTGCGTAACGCCGCTTGAAAACAAGCGCGGTAAAATTATATTGAATCTTCCGTGTTTTCTGTTGTTTTTCAACAATTTAGTAAATAAACAGTAAGATTTTCTAAGGAGACAAAAATGAAAATTCTTCACGACAAAGACGCAAACTTACGCTATCTCAGCGGTAAAACTGTTGCCGTTATCGGTTACGGCAGCCAGGGCAGCGCTCAGGCGCTCTGCATGAGAGATTCCGGCGTCAACGTAATTATCGGTTCAATCAAAGATGCGTCTTTTGACAAGGCGAAAAAAGACGGATTCGAAGTGATGGACGTCGCTTCCGCCGCCAAAAAAGCCGACATCATCCACATTCTCCTGCCGGACGAATTCCATGCTCCGGTCTATGAAAAAGATATCAAGAAACACATGAAAGCCGGCAAAGTTCTCTGCTGTTCACATGGCTTCAATATCGTTTACAAAGAAATCGTCCCCCCGGCCGATGTCGACGTGATCATGGTCGCACCGAAGAGCCCGGCCACCGAAGAGCGCAAGGCGTTCCTCGAAGGCTTCGGCGTTCCCGGACTGGTCGCCGTCAAGCAGGATGCCAGCGGCAAAGCGCTTAAAATCGCGCTGGCCATGGCCAAATCCATGGGCTTCACCCGCGCCGGATGCCTGGAATGTACTTTCGAACAGGAAACCTATGAAGACCTGTTCGGCGAACAGAACGTCCTCTGCGGCGGCCTGGTCGACCTGATGAAATACGGATTTGAAGTATTGATCGAAGCCGGCTATCCCCCGGAAATGGCTTATTTCGAATGCGTACACGAAGTAAAACTGATCGTTGACCTGGTATTCGAAGGCGGCATCCAGAAGATGAACGCCGTTATCTCCAACACTGCGGAATGGGGTGAATACGTCAACGGCCCGAGAATCATCACTCCCGACGTCAAAGCGCGCATGAAAGAGTCGCTGAAAGACATTGAAAGCGGCAAGTTCGCCAAAGTATGGCTCAAAGAAGCCAGAGGCGGCGCCAAGACTCTCCTTGCCAAACGCAAAGAACTGGGCAAACACCCGGTTGAAATCGTCGGCAAACAGATCCGCGAACTCTTCGAAAAGAAGTAATTCTTTTCCATAATAGTTTCAAAATAACCCCGGCTCAAAAGGCCGGGGTTGTTTTTTTGTAAAAGAATCGGGAGTTTTTCGATATAACCGGTATTACCAGAATAACATGGATTCCCAAAAACTCTTTTCCGGCACAGCTTCGGCAGGCCATTTTAAATAATGATACTGTTCTATGCAGTGGTATGAATAACTGAAAATGCGCAACCCGGAGGCCTGCCGGGTTACGGCCTCCTGAGCCGGATCATTCAATATCCTGGTCCGGAAAATATTGACTTGCCACAAATCCTCGAAATTACAGGCCTTGAACTGATCAAGCGGAATCTTCATTGCGACAGACCAGCGGTCTTGGGCGATTTGCGCTTTAACTTCTATCTTTAAATTTTTCAGCGCAACAGGCGGTTTGCCGCCTTCATGATATAAAACCTGATATGTTCCAAGACTGTTTACGCCAATTTGATAATAAATCCGTTCTTTCGGGTTGCAAACCAGCATGATTTCAAAGCAGTCGTCGTTCCATATTCTCCCTGTATGGTTGATTTTACATTTCTGCAAAAGCCTGTCCGGCTGTTTTTCAAAAGCATTCAACCCGATAAAGAGATTTTTCGAATCGCAACCGATAAAAGCCTCGCCCGGCTGAAAATCTTTATACATTTTGTTCGGATGAAAATTCTCCTTTAGCGCGCCTGCCCATTCGGCAGATGTGATCGCGCCATCAAGCGCCACCGGATTTTTCAATAAAGGAATGTTCAATGTTTTCTGCGGCACGGCATTGAATAAAGTATCTATCTCCGGCTTTGCCGCGAGCGCTTCATGGTAGAACTTATTAAAATCAGCCTGAAGTATGGGAAGCCAGACGGAATCTTTCTTCACCTTGCCGGCAGCATTATCCAGCAGGGATTTGGCTTTTTGCAGTTTGTCCGCATAATAGATGTCTTCAAGCGGATTCCGCCTGAATTCCTTTTTGTCCATATACAACCCTTCCATTTCCTGATAAAACGCAGTCATCTCCTGTTCAGCGCCGGGATAGGCGAAAGCACAGAATTCCGCAGTCAGTTTATCAACATCCGCATTGACGTCAAACAGCAGTTTTGCTTGTATAAACTGTCCAGGCGCACTGAATGCATATGGCGTATTTCTTAAATCGCTGTAATAGGTCCCTTTGACCACTCCCGCAAAAAGTTGCAGGTATCTCTGCGTGAATTTGGGATTGATTATCGGATAATTTTTAAAATCAGGCCACCGGGGATAACTTTTAAGGAGCGTCCGTGCGCCAACTGCATTCCAGGCTTTCGCCAATTCCACGAATGGACGATTATCCGCTTTCACATCCGGATATTGAGTAAGAATCTCGACCGTGAATTGCCAGCCAAGATTCACCAGTCTGGGCGGATTGCGGTAGGAATCGCCTTTAGTCTGACTCATAAAACAGATTTGCGGATGTGCTTCATGCACCAGGTCCATTACTCTTTTCTGGAACCCGTAAAATTCCTCGCCGATATCCATGTCCTGCCCGGTCATCCCGCGCTCTTTTGACGCGGTGCAGCGCGAGCATTGGCACTGCACTATCGGCGCGTCACAAAACATTCTAACAACTTCAATCGCCGGATTGCGGTTGATCTCGCCGACAATATCCGCAGCTGCCTGCTTAACCACTTCCGGGTTGGAAAAACACGGAACATGAAACGGATAACTTTCGTTTATCCTTTTTCCGTCACGCACCATAAAATACTCTGGATGAGTGTTCCAGAAGCGCTTCTTCCATTTTTCGATGAAATAATAAGCGAAATCAGGCTTTCCCCAGAACGGGATATTGCACAGTGATCTGCGAAAGAAAATATTCATATCCAGCGCGGAGAATTCTTTCGTGGCTGTGGAAAAGCCGCGGCATTCAAACGTCGGCGCAGGAATGTCCAGTTCCTCGTCAAATGTTATTTGACAATTCCGGGTTACAGAATATCCATTCTCGCCGGGGAAATAAAAACCTGTACCCGCGTATTTAATTAAAAAGTAATATACCGCAGATAAAGTTCCGGCATTATAATTAATAGTTTTCACCGGATCCAAGTTATTGCAATCTTCGCCGAAAAGCAGGAACGTTGAGTTTTTTCTAAAAACGCCAAACCGCCCCTGCATTGCGGGAACATCATTGAAGCCTGCCATTATTGCTTCTTCAGGAAACCCCACCATAAAGGTTACCGGATCAGTTTTGCCATTCAGTATTAGCGGCGCCGAATAAGTTAAATCAAGAAAAGTCTTCAATTCCGAGGCCGCAAATCTCTGGACTGCCGTCGGGTTGTCTGGAATTATTATCCGATAGTTCAAATTGTGATGAAATACACTGCCGGCATTAACGCTTGTCCATGTAGACGATATCAGCAGACAAAAGAGTAAACGGACTATCCAATTTTTCATGACTGCATTCCTGAGCTTGTTGTTTTTTCAGCATTGCGTCAATATAAACTTCTGATTGCCGAATACAACCCGTGAAGCAGCCCGATTATTCGGCTTCAATTGCGTCGTTTAGGCTTGCAGATCTTTTTATTTTCTTTGACTACTTGATTTTTATACGCTAAATTAAAGAATAAAATCTGGAGGCACAATGAATCAACAGGCGGAAGCTCCGAAGAAGCAGTGTCCTTCCTGCAAAGCGGAATTGGCGGCCAATGCAGTAATATGCGTCAATTGCGGGTTTAATTTAAAAACCAACCGTCAGATGGCAACACAAATCGGCGAGGCGCTGCCGGTGCCGGGGCACTACTCCGCCGGACTGGTTTTCGATCCGCCATCGCTGGCGGGGCGGATCGGCGGGATTCTCCGCAGCAAATTGACTGCCGTCGTCTGCATTACTTTTTTAATCGGCGGCGGTTGTTATTACTGCAAGAATACCGTCAGTGTCGGGATTGCTGAACCGGTATATGCCGTCGCGTTGTTCCAGGAAGTGCAAAGTCCGCCGTATTCCAGAGAAATCATTAAACAAAATGTGCTGCCGCCTGACTGTATGATTCTCGGCGGCGAAGACGAGGTTGTCCTTATGCACCGCGCCAGGACGGCCACCGGCAATTATCTGCTAATACCGGTTCGCATGTCAGTCGCCTGGTCTGTCGCCAATAAGCTGGACGGGCGGTATCACGGTTTTCTTAACAGCCGGGACTTTGAACTGTGTGCCGGTTCCCAGTCGCTGCATCCGGTCATACTGTATCAACGCCTTCCCGCCAGATTCAGTATGGATATGCTGGCGGCGAAAAGAGAGAAATCCCGCTATGCCGGTTATGTTGATAATGAAAAAGCTGTGCACACATACCATGGAGAACTTTTTTACCTTAGAAACTTTCAACCCGGTATTTCTGATCAAACCGTGTTTAATAATGACGGCAATATGATTCTTTCAGCTTCCGCCGCCCAAAACGCGGAAATCACTTTGAAATACCAGACGGCCCCGGAGACAGGTAAAGAGATTCCGCTGGCCGCTATTAAATCTATCGGTACACCGCCGTTTACTGACTTTAAATTCAGCAATTGCACCGAGGTAAAAAAAGGCGGTACCACCTGCTATAGCGCTACCGCCAGTAATGTCAGCCCTCAGATCAGTCTGAACACGACCCTGCGATATGTGATCGAAGGCCTGTGGCGGATGGAATGCGAGAGCAAAAACGGCTGCGAAAACTGGCTGGCTGGAAATAAGTTCGAAAATGACAAGGGTTACATGCCGCAGCCGGTTGATGTCTGCCTGCTGTTCCCGATGCCGTCTCCTCCGGACAAGCCATATACATTAAAAATGTATAACACGACTATTGCCGTAATGCCACAATAGATGAAAATTATGCGGATTAGCTGACTCTGGATTCTTGAGCAGGATTCAAGGCAAAAAAAAATGGTACGCCCAGGAGGACTCGAACCTCCGACCCAATGATTAAGAGTCATTTGCTCTACCAACTGAGCTATGGGCGCACATCAACATCAACTGCTACAGGGTTAGAAATATGCCTGAAAAAAGCAAAAATTCAAATCCTAATCCGTAAAAAAATAGAAAAATGCGATTGTTTTACGGAGTATTTTCTCCGGAAAGATATTTTGTCACCTTTTCGTAGAGAATATCTTTCTTGACCGGCTTGGTAATGAAGTCATCCATTCCGGCACTCATACATGCCTCGCGGTCTTCTTTCATGGCATTCGCAGTCATTGCAACAATCGGCACATGACGGCCGGTACCCAACTCAATTTTACGGATTTCGGCAGTGGCTGCCAGACCGCCCATTACAGGCATCTGGAGATCCATGAAGATCATGTCGTATATCTTATTCCGATAGGCCTGGATTGCTTCAGATCCGTTTTCAGCCTGATCCACAACCAGGTCAGACTTTTCAAAGAGTTTCATCACCAGCATGCGGTTAACGCTATTGTCTTCAACCAGCAATACCTTTAAGCCAGGTTTGAGTCCCAGAAGCGAGACGGAGCCGGACTTACTTATCAGAGCCTCAGTTTTCTTGACTCTATATGTGAATGGCAGCGTAAAATAAAATTCGCTGCCGACTCCGGGATCGCTTTTCAGATTAATGCGTCCGTTCAGCAGATTGATAATTTTGCTGGAAATGCAAAGCCCCAGGCCGGTGCCGCCGTATTTTCTGGAAACGGAACTGTCCGCCTGCACAAATGCGTCGAAAATTACTCGCTGTTTTTCCTCCGGAATCCCAATGCCGGTATCTTTTACTGAAAAATCAATCCATGCTTTATTGCTGTTTTCTTCCAGTTTCTTCATTTTTACTTTGAGCAGAACCGACCCCACAGGTGTGAATTTGATGGCATTCGAAACAAGGTTGATGATGACTTGCATCAGTTTGTTATAGTCGCCGACGAGGCATTTGGGAATCAGCGGATCAATGTACCAGGAGAACTGAATTCCGGCTTCCTGTGCTCGCAACAGCAGTGATTTGAGTGACGCGACACTTACTTCGTTAATATCGAATTCGTTCTGTTCCAGTTCCAGTCTTCCTGCTTCAATTTTGGACAAATCCAGTATTTCGTTGATAATTGTCAGCAGCGAGTAGGAGGATTTGAGAACGATACCGGCCAGTTCCTTGCGCTCGTTTTCCGACTCTGTTTCATTCAGCAGTTCCGTCATGCCGATAATCCCGTTAAGCGGCGTGCGGAGTTCATGGCTCATATTCGCCAGGAAAATACTTTTTGCGTCATTGGCGGCCTCGGCCTGTTCTTTCGCTTTCTTGAGTTCCTTTTCTATTGCGATTTTAGCGCGAATCTGGCTTTCCAGTTCAGCGTTTTTCGTTTCCACAAGCTCCTTGCGCAGTTTCTCATCATTGAGCTTATTTTCCAGAATTTTATTGCGCATGAAATTGTAGGCTATGAAAACAATCCCGACCAGAATCACAATCAGCAGAACAAACAAAATCAGCAGCAACTGCATATATTGATCGGAAGACAGCACCGAGCGCTTCGGCAAAAGCGAAACCAGCCGGAAAGGGGTATAATCCACCGGCAGCTTAATGCCGACATAATTGCCCTGACGGAAGTCTTCACCTTCGACCGGCACCAGCACCCCTTTCTTATCGATATTCAACGGAATCACCTGGGTTGTCGGCAACTTGCTCAAAATGTCATTATCCAGATCGTTTTTGAATCCGGCGCCGACTTTATAGAGCAGCGTATTACGGTACATCATGCAGTAGAGATAATTCGATTTGTCCTGAAGCGAAGTTCTGAACAGATTGTCCAGAAACGTTTCCCAGGATGGAAATGCCACCAGCATGCCGGCAAAATGATCGGAAATATAACAAGGGGCTTTTATAACAATCTCAGGAAGCTCCCCCTGATTTCCGGCAATCAATTCGATTGATTTTGATTTCCGGGCCAGCAGCAGCGGCCAGCTTGACGCAGGCGGCGATTCCGGCAACCCGCCCGTATCTGCCACTACATTGGCATTTTTGTCCAGCAGCACAAGCCGGAAATAGATATTCTTGTTTTCAATTTTTTCAGAATCAAGGAACCCTCTGAAGAAATTATGCAGCGATTCGATATCTTTCTCAATCGTTCCCAGTGGCGCACGGCTTGAAACATCACGGAAATAATTTTCAATCTGTTTGTTGGATGCAAGGCTTTCAATCGAATTCTTGCGTTCAAAGAAGAAGTAACTGATCAGCATTGCCTTCTTCTGGTTTTCATCGCGGAATTTTTCCAGAGACTTCTCGCGCATCTCAAAATCGTACAGGTAAATGAATCCGAAAAACAGAATAAAAAAGAACACCAGTGCCGTCAAAGTGACAATAGACACCGTCTTGCCTGCGATTTTAGAAAAAACACTCATAAAGAATAATTCAAGTTATTTATAATATTTCAATTGCAAAGATCAAACCTTTGCATAATATATATATGTTCAATAATAAAAGCAATATCGGCAAGAGAAAGCAACGTCTATTTGACCGGTTTTATATGTATTGGTTTATAATTCATGAAAAAAGAATCTTTGACGATAGGTATACTTGGCGGCATGGGGCCGGCAGCTACTGTTGACATTTTCAGTAAAATTGTCAAGTTCACTCCGGCCACCACGGATCAGGACCACATCCGCATCATTATCGACAACAATCCCAAAATACCGAACCGCATCGCGGCATTTTACGGACGGGGGGCGGATCCGTCTCCGGCGATGATTGAGTCCGCCAAAAGCCTTGAAGCAGCGGGCGCGGATTTCCTCATTATTCCATGCAATACCGCTCATCTCTTCATACATAAGATTGAAAAGCATCTGAAAATACCGTTTCTCAGTATCATTGACGCCAGCGTGGACTTCATTAAACTGAATTATCCCCGGGTAAAGAAAGCAGGCATCCTTGGCACAACCCCGACCGTGGAATCCGGATTATACCGCGATGTTTTCGCTAAAATGGGCATCGTCCTGGTCTCGCCTGAAACCGAATTACAGCATAATTCGGTTATGGAGGCGATTTTCGGCATTCAGGGGATAAAGGCCGGGAATACTCATCTCCAGCCGCGGGATCTGCTGATTATGGCGGCGGAGCAACTGGCGGAACAGGGCGCTGAAATCATCCTCATGGCCTGTACGGAAATTCCGATTGTACTGAAATCCGGGGATATTACCGTGCCGCTGGTGGATTTGAACTCGATTCTGGCCGTGGCCGCAGTAAGGAAAGCGTTAGGCAGAGAAGACATCCGGATAGTTAGCTGACTTAGACATATCTTCTGTTTATACTTCTTCGCTCAAATGTCTGTATCCGGCAAGGCATTTGAGTTTGATCAAAAAAAATACTCCCGCATACAAAGACACAGGAGTATTTCCGTGCAAAAGGCTAAAATCAGATAACAGCCTTATCCCAATCTTTCTTGCTTACAAACGCGGTGAGATTGCGCTTGTCAGGAGTCTGAGCCTTGAAAGCATATCTTTCATTGCCCTTCTTTCCATAAGTGACTTTCTTGGTTACGACTGCTTCGACTTTCTTCTTCGCCTTCACGTCATAAAATGAATGTTTCATGGTCCCTCCTCCAAGGGGTTAAGGTTAACGACTGAGAATAAATATAACTAGCTTTGTCTGTTTGACAAATGCCTTTTTTCGTTTTTTTTATAAAAAATGGTTTTTTCAACCTCAAAAAAGCCTTTTCTAAAATCATAAACTATTAATTATAAGCTTTTTACAATAATACAAAAAAAAATTGATTTTTTTTTGATTTTTGAACAGAAATCACTTGTATCGGCCTGTTTTCTACAAGATGGAGGAATTTTCAGGTAAAAAAACATGCTTCATGCTGTTATGCTAAACAGACTCTGACTGAAACATTCAAAGCAGAGAATTTGGTTGTTCCGTCTTTACAGATCAGCCTGAACAGATTTAGCCACATCAAGCATTTCCAGTTCCCGCTTATCTACTGGCTTTTTACTTTCGATATCGCGTTCCATCCGTTCTCTGGCACGGTCTTTCTGCTGCTCCTCGGCGGCTTGTTTCTGGAATTCCTGAAAACGTTCATTCGAAATGAGGAAAAACACTTTTATTTTAAGTTCAAATGTTTCATGCACGGATTGCTTCAACGGAACTGTCTTATCAAATGAATCAACGTAAATTGGCGAACCGTCTGAACGTACGCCATTGTTTGCCCAGGTACCTACAACACCATCATATTCGTTACCGGGGGAGGAAATCTTCTGCTCCCCGGTCTTTTCGCGTTTGAACTCGACGACTTCAACCGCGTCAGCGCCGCAGGCACGGGCTTTCTTGAGAATCTTCTTCTTTATTTCAGCGGGATTATAGCCGCCGGGCGCGTCAATATTGGCGCGTCCGATGATGCGGTAGGTATTTTTCGGAACATCATCCCTGGAATTGTAGAACATTATTTCGGCGTCAGGATTCCTTTGCGCGTACTCCTGCCCGACGTAATTTATGTTGACGCAGCCGGCAAAAAACATAATGCCCAGCAATGAAAAAGCAGTTCTTAAAAACAACCTGTATGAACTCATAAATTTAAACCTGTATTAAAGCTCTGATTTTCAGACTACTGGAAAAAGAACCACAAATTGGGTTAACCGGTGTTCAAGCAACTCCCGGACAAGCAAGTAACTTATTATTTTAAGCCCGCAGTTTCAAGCATAAATTGCGGTTTTTTATGAAAAACGGGCAAAAGTCTCAGCTCCTCGAAAAATATATTATACGGCGGGAAACTAGTCCACCTTGTTCGGCGTTTTGAAAAGCCTGATCGTCTTCCATTCCTTCTTGGTACCGATCTCGTCCGGCAGCCAATCCCCGCTATCAGACTGAAACCGGGCGTCTTCATGCTGTTTAGACAGCAGATAGAATGCATTGCCTTCCGGGTCATGGCAGATATAGAAATCCACGCCGATGCGGTGAGCTTTTTCCAGACGGATATGATAGCCGTACTCGTCAAGCCTCGACTTGATTAAATCAATATTTTCAATCTGGCATCCCCACACCATATTATCGGCATCAACAGAGCCTTTGCGGTCCACTTTCTCCAGCACCAGGGTAAAATTGCAAGGGAGTTTGAACTCAACCCAGAAATTGCTGTCAAGGGCTGGTTCCCCCAAATCCAGGATATCCCGATAAAAAGATCGGCAAATATCAAGGTTTTTCACCTTGATAATAACAACGAAAAGGCTATTTTCCATAAATGCAAGTTCCAAAATTTGATAAAACAGTCAGCTAAAGATATGTCAATAAGTTAAAAGTTCAAGAGAAATTTTAAAATTCGTAAATTATAAAAATAAGGAAATAACATGAATTACAACATCTATCAAAACCCGTTGACCGGCAGATACGCAAGCAATGAAATGAGCTTCAACTGGTCCCCCCAGTACAAGCATTCCACCTGGCGCAAACTCTGGCTGACGCTGGCGGAGGAGGAAAAAGCGCTGGGGCTGGCGATCACCGACCAGCAGATCAGCGAAATGGCCGCCCACCTCGAAGACATTGATTTCGAGCTGGCGGAAGCTAAGGAAAAAGAGCTCCGCCACGACGTGATGAGCCATATCCATGCATTCGGCACGCAATGCCCGTCCGCCATGCCGATAATCCACCTCGGCGCCACCAGTTGCTATGTGACCGACAATACCGAACTCATACAGATGCGTGAAGGCATGAAGCTGCTGCGCGGCAAACTGCTCCTGGTCATCAAGACCATGGCCGGCGTTGTCGAGCAGTACAAAGATATGCCGACACTGGGCTTCACCCACTACCAGCCCGCGCAACTGACCACAGTCGGCAAGCGTTTCTCGCTCTATCTGCAGGACCTGGTGATGGACTATGAGCGGCTGGAGCATGAAATCGACCATCTGCCGTTCCGCAGCGTCAAGGGCACCACCGGCACTCAGGCCAGCTTCCTGGAACTGTTCAACGGCGATCATGAGAAAGTCAAAGAACTGGAACGCCGCGTCGCGGTGAAAATGGGCTTCGACAACGTCATTGACGTCAGCGGCCAGACCTACACCCGGAAAATCGACTACTTTGTAATGACGGTGCTTTCCGGCATCGCCCAGTCGGCCTACAAACTGGCCGGCGATATCCGGCTGCTGGCCAATCTCCGGGAAATCGAAGAGCCGTTCGGCAAGAAGCAGGTCGGCTCCAGCGCCATGGCTTACAAACGCAATCCGATGCGCAGCGAACGCGTCTGTTCGCTGGCCCGGTATGTCATCTCCCTGCCCGTCAACGCCGCCAACACTCACGCCGCGCAATGGTTCGAGCGCACCCTTGACGACTCCGCCATCCGCCGCCTCGTGCTGCCGGAAGGCTTCCTGGCGGTGGACGTGATCCTGTCGCTCCTCAACGACATCTGTTCCGGCATCCAGGTATGGCCGAACGTGATCGCCCGCCGCGTCGCCGCGGAACTGCCGTTCATGGCTACTGAAAATATCATGATGGAAGCCGTGAAAGCAGGCGGCAACCGTCAGGATCTGCACGAGGCGATCCGCACTCATTCCATGGAGGCCGCCAGAATGATCAAGGAGGAAGGCAAAGAAAACGATCTGCTGGCAAGGCTGAAAGCCGACCCGCTGTTCGCATCGGTCGCCGCCCATATCGACGAACTGGTCAATCCCAGAGCGTTCATCGGCCGCGCCCCCGAGCAGGCCGGCGAGTTCCTGCAAAATAAAGTTTACCCGATACTGAACAAACACGCCGCGGAACTGAACAAATCACAGTCCGACAGCGTTTCAGTGTAGGTTACAGCGGCAATGCCAGGGTGCGTCAGCGCAACGGCATCTGCTTGAACGGTTTAAACTTGCTCAAAACCTTAAATATTCCGGGCAGCGGCGCCTCTATTGACTTCAGGACTGCCGGATTATCCAAAGGCGACATGACGAACGTGCAAACACCGCGTTCGCCGGATGGCTGCGCAACCGCTTCAACCGCCCAGTTCAGGGTAATAAGCCTGCCGTTAAAGCTGTAAGGCGCCGCGGGAACCGCAAACTGGAACGACTGCCTGCCGCCGAGGCCGGCAACCTCTAACTCGATACTGTTGACAATTTCGGTATCTGGCGTCCCCTGCCCCGCGGTAAACCAGAAAAGATTGACAATGATCTTTTTGGGAAGCTTCTGAAAGTCCCATGTCACCTCGCCCCGGATTTCTTCACCCGGCAGGAACTTGGCTTTGCCGTCTTTGATTTTGATGCTTACAATGTTCATAACCGCCTCCTGTCAATGCCGGACGGCATTACATTGACCGCGTATTCATAGTTCAAGTCAGGGAAGAACCGCTTTTTGCCCTTCAGCTTCAGCCGCCAGATGATTTTATTGCTGTCGGCATCAAATGTGTGCATTGACTCGCGCGGTACCGTGAACGCGGCATTGCCGGCCGTGATCTCACGCCGGTCAACTGTATCAGCGATGCCGATCTGTTCAAATACGCTTTTGGCGATGGTGTTATTGTTCCCTGATCTGCTCTTTGCCTCTTCATAACCTTCCAGCGTTATTTCCAGACGGGTTATCGAGCGGTAATCGGGAATTTCCCAGGACAGCGCGGCCTTCCCGCCCAGCGCCGGACTTGCCGGATCAAGTTTAAGCACTGGCCGGGGATTGAACGCTTGCAGCAGCGTGTGCAATACCAGGAAAATCAGCAGCAGGCCGACCAGCACAAAAGGAATCATGAAAAATGACAGGAACCATTCCACATTATTCGTGCTCCAGCTTTTACCCGCCTGAAACACAAATACCGACACAATGGCATTCCAGAATATGGCCGCGATTGTTATCCCGGCAAGCGTTTTCAGCGGAGTGGAGACCGGCTGCAGGACAGATTCACTGACGCCGTCATATTTGAGGACAAAATCTCCCCCGCCTTTCGCCGGCTGCTCGTAAACATGGACTTTTACTTTCTTCCCGTATCTTAAAGCGCCGATTATTCCGCAGAATCCGACCAGGGCGAATACTGCCGGAATCAGGCCGATCCACAATTCTGGACGGAAATTTCTGGACAATACCGCTTCATCCGGGTTATCCGGGTTGACATGGCAGAATGTCTTTCTGCCTGCAAAATAACTTCCGGCAATCCGGGCGCTGGAATCATAACCGCTGCTGGAACCGCTGATAAAATCGTATTTGTCACCAATATGGGCAATACCCTGATATTGGTAGCGGAAAATCACCTCGGCGCTGTAGGTTGTGCTTTTGCCTGAGCTGGATGCCACCCGGCTTGATTCAATCACACACGGCACCTGCGGCCAATTCGCGGAAAGCCATATCTTCAATACCGGCTTTATAAACGTAAAATACCCCGCAAACACGCCAACCAACAGAAATATCCCGAAGAAAACACAAAGAGCATAACGTCCCGAACGACCGGACTTCAGCGGTTGCGGAATCGCGGCGGTATTATTGTTTAGCGCCGCCAGCTTCTTCTTTTTCCAGGTAAAATAGATGCCGCCAATGCCGACGGCGACAAAAATCAACGGGATAATCATAAACGGCAGCATGTCCCATTTTACCTTGCGTACCAGCACCGCGTCCGAGGGATTGGACGGGTTCACATAACAGTTTGCGTCACGGCCCGGCGGATAATCCCGGCTTAACTGCAATATCTTTTTGTATTCACCTTCAGATGAACTAAATGATAATCTTGCCGCGGAATAAGTGCGCCCGTTATAGACATAGCTGTATTCCACTTTATAGCTGTATTTGCTGCCGGAATGTTTCGGATAGACTATTTCCCCCGCCACAATCCGGCATGGAGTTTCCGTCCAGGACTGCGCCGCCGCGCCCTGGACAAACGTATAAGCCATGAACCCGATGAACATCATCCCGAACATCGCAAACATCACCATAAACAGCGATGTCCCGATTTTACCCGGAACGCCGCCGCTATTATTATTCTGTAACATGATCGACATTCATACGCCTTTATTGCAGTTATATTTTCATAATTATAAAAACAGATTATTATATCATCCGGTATGCAGATTTCAACCCTTGTCAGTCACTCCCCGTTTTTGGACACATTCCGGAGACAATAGAGTCCTGTCGAGCATAACGCTTTTCGCTTTCCATAAAACATTCCGAGTGTTTAGATAGTCGTTGAACACAACGCATTTCAATCCTATGGAGGGTTGCCCGTTGTGGCAACCGTATCCGATCCCGGTTACGACTTTGAGACAACGACCAGCCGTCCGGTTTCGACGGCGGCGGCAAACGCCGGAAACTGCCGCTGATAAGTATAAAACGTGTCTTCGGATATGTCCAGTTTTGCCGCGACTTCAGCATTGTTCATCACGTCGGCGGCGTATTCTCCTGCCCTTCCCGGCAAACTTTCGTCATACTTTGATTTCGGCATGATACCAGTCTCCTTGCTTTTTTATTGATTTTTGCGTGACCACCCTGTCGCAACACGCGTATACATATAGGAGATTTGTCACTCAACAGTAGTGTAAATAGTTTAAAACAAAGTGGTTAAATGCGTCATATTTCGCAAAGAAAAAACAGGTCTCACGCGGAGACGCAGAGAAGAAAAAGCGGGAAATGTGGCATACCATGAATAGCATCAAGGAAATAAGGATAACAGCCAATATAAGTAGTTTTAAGCATAGTTATATACAGGATTATTATCTATATTTATACTTAAAAATATTAGATAATATATTAAGATGTACAAACAAAATAAGGATTTAGGGGCTTGACTTTCGACATACAATCTAGGAGTCGGGCGGTTGTCCGTCTGGTTATGCCGGCCGCATGGGCAAAACAGTTCTGCTCAACGACTATCCAAAGTCTCCGGAATGTTGGATAAGCTTTGCCGGGGCCTGTTCAGCATGTGTCCGGATTGTCCAAAATGATCCCGCAGTCGCGGGATAATTTGTCAATGAAAAACTTAACCAGATGCCGGAATCACGGGCAAAGCAGTCCTGCACCGGGTATGTCCGGAATTTCCAGTATGGACAAAGAAATCCGGCGCACATTGAGGTTAATCAAGTGCGCCGGGAAAAATACTTTACAACAATCAGTTAAACTTGAGAACGCCGGAATCGTAGCCCTGCGGGGGCTGGAAGCCGAGCAGTTCAATGCAGGTGGCGGCCAGGGAACTGATGCCGAGACCTTCATTGAGTCCGGAATATTCGCCTTTGCTTTCCGGATCAAAGACGATGCACGGCACCGGATTGAGCGAATGGCTGGTCTTGCGGCTGGGGACGCCGTCCTGATCAAACTTGACGTTGCCCTTTTTGTCATGTTCCAGCATGTCGTCACAGTTGCCGTGGTCGGCGGAAATGACCATTACGCCGCCGGCTTTGGCGACGGACTCACGGATACGCCTGATGCAGATGTCCAGAGCGCCCATGGAAACCAGCACCGCCTGAAAAACCCCGGTGTGGCCGACCATATCGCCGTTAGGGAAGTTCATCCGGATGAAATTGTATCTGCCGTCTTCAATCGCCGCGCAGACCTGATCGGTGATTTCGGCGCACTTCATCCACGGGCGCTGCTCAAACGGCACGTTGTCGGATTTGATCTCGACATAGTCTTCGAGCTGTTCGTTGAATTTGCCGGAGCGGTTGCCGTTGAAGAAATAGGTGACGTGTCCGAACTTCTGGGTTTCGCTGATCGCGAGCTGCTTTACGTCGCTGGCGCAGAGGTATTCGCCGACAGTGCGGTCAATGGCCGGGGGATTGACCAGGAAATTCTTAGGAACATGCAGATCGCCGTCATATTCCATCATGCCGGCATACAAGACCTGCGGACGGACGCCGCGGTCGAACTTGTCAAACTTGTCTTCCTCGAACGCGGCAGTGATCTCAATGGAGCGGTCGCCGCGGAAGTTGAAGAAAATCACGGAGTCGCCGTCCACCATCTTCCCGACCGGAGTTTTACCGTCGTCGGAAATGACAAACGGCTGGAGATCCTGGTCAATGGAGCCGGTGTCCCTGCGGATGGTCTCGACCGCCTCGCGGGCAGTCCTGTAGTAATTGCCCTGGCCGTGAACATGCACCGCCCAGCCTTTCTTGACCATGTTCCAGTCAGCGCCGTAGCGGTCCATGGTAATGACCATCCGGCCGCCGCCGGAAGCAATGCGGAAATCCACGCCGTCCTTGTTAAGGCCGGCCAGGAACTGTTCAAACGGATCAATATAGAGCAGCGCGGAGGTCTCCGGCACATCGCGCCCGTCGAGCAGCGCATGGATGCGGATTTTCCTGACCCCTTCAGCTTTGGCCTGAAGAATCATGGCCTTCAGATGGGCAATATTGCTGTGTACGTTGCCGTCCGAAAAGAGACCGAGGAAATGGAGGGTGCTGTTCTTTTCCAGACAGTTGGCAATGACTTTTTTCCAGGTGGCGCCGCTGAATACCGACTTGTTCTCAATGGCTTCCTCGACCAGTTTGGCGCCCTGGGCGAAAACGCGGCCGCAGCCGATGGCGTTGTGGCCCACTTCGCTGTTGCCCATGTCTTCATCGGAAGGCATGCCGACCGCAATGCCGTGGGCCTTCAGTTTGGTGCTGGGACAGCTTTTCAGCAGGTTTTTGAGTTCCGGCGTATAGGCCTGCAGGAAGCCGTCGCCGTCGGGATACTGGCCGAAGCCGACGCCGTCCATAATGACGAGTACGACCGGGCCTCTGCGCTGATGAAATTCGGGATTTCTGGTCAAAGCTTCAACCATCTTGAGTAATCTCCTGTTATCTTAAAGTTCAGTTAGCTGTTATTAAGAACGCTTGCCGGCGATGCGGTTCTGGAGAACACCGCGGTCGCTGGATTCACAGAAATCGAGGAATTCCTTGACTTCCGGCAGCATCTGGACTTCCGCCTTGATCTGCTCGATGGCATTGGTGGTGTTCAGTCCGAGACGGAAGAAAATACGGTGGACATCGCGCAGCGCCCGGATGGCTTCATCGGAGATGCCTGCGCGTTTGAGACCGACCAGGTTGACCATCTTCACGCCGCCGTTGCGGCCTTCCGCGGTCATAAACGGCGGAATGTCCTTCGAGAACACGGAACCGCCGCTGAGCATGGCAAGCCGTCCGACACGGCAGAACTGATGAATTCCGGTCAATCCGGAAACAAACGCACGGTCAAAAATGGTGACATAGCCGGAAAGTCCGGCACCGACCACCAGAATGACGTTGTTGCCGAGTATGCAGTTATGAGCCACATGGACATTGGCCATCAGGAAACAGCGGTTGCCAATGACGGTTTCGGTATCAGGTTTGGTTCCGGTGTTGACCGTAACGCCTTCGCGGAAAATATTGCCGTCGCCGATGCGGAGATAAGTCTTTCCGCCTTCGAACCCGAAGTCTTCCGCCGGAGTTCCGAGCGAGGCAAACGGATAAACCGTGTTATTCGCGCCCAGTGTCGTATATCCGGTGACGTGACATTGAGGGAGAAGTTTGCATCCCGGCCCAATCTTTACATCAGGGCCGACATAGGCCATCGCGCCGATTTCAACATCATCGGCGATTCCCGCCTTGGACTCAACAATAGCTGTCGGGTGGATTCTGGGCATATTATCATTTCCTTATTTTAAATTTTTTCCGGAAAAGCTTTCCGGTAACATAATAAAAATCCAGTAAATCTGAATAAGATAACACATCTAACCCAAAAACCAAAGGAGAGAACGGCAAATCAGCGCAATAATTAGTGAAATCAGAGGCGTTTAATATTACGGCTCAAATATTGATCAGCACGGTATTTCAGCCTCGATTCCGCCTGGAATAACCCTTGCTGCAATTACCCCGGTAATCTCGTGCGGCTTAATTCCCGAGGTGCCGCACCGGACGGAGACGTAATTATCGGACCAGCCGGTAAAACGCCCTTGCTTGTCACGTGATTCAAAGATGACATTGAGCTTTTGATGCAGTTGCGAACTGATAAATTCAGCCGATGAAGCGTCCGTTATCTCCATGAGCTGTTTATAGCGCTGCCTGGCGATTTCAGGCTTCACCTGATCCGACAGTGTCGCCGCCGGGGTTCCTTTACGCGGCGAGAATGTGAAGATATGGACATTGGCAAATGCCATCTGCCGCACAAACTCACATTCTTTACTGAACAATTCGTCGGTTTCCCCGGGAAAGCCGACGATGATATCGGTTCCCAAATGAATGCCGGGGATCATTGAACGGGCTGCTCGAACAAAATCCGCATACCCGGCAGCAGTATATTTGCGGTTCATCGCGCCAAGAATCTCGTCTGTGCCGTGCTGGAGCGAAAGGTGCAGAAAACGGCAGATTTTAGGATTTCCTGCCATGACCGCCAGCAGTTCCATATTGTCCGGATGCGGTTCGGTTGAACTTAACCGGATACGGAATTGACCGTCAAATCCAGTCAGCTTGTTCAGCAGATCCGGCAGCCGCCGTCCATGATCATTGTAGGCGCAGACATTGACCCCGGCCAGGACGATCTCCTGAAATCCGGAATCAAGCTGATGTTTAAAGTCTGCAATAACCTCATCCCAGGCCCGTGAGCGCTCCCTGCCCCGGGTGTAAGGCACAATGCAGTAACTGCAGAAATTGTTGCAGCCTTCCTGGATTTTAAGAAAAGCCCGGCTTTTAAACGGGAAACTGGACTCGGCATTTTCCATGAACACATCAGGCGGTTCGCTGGAGCTGAATTTCAGCATGCCGGACATCTGCCGCTGATCCTCAAAAAAAGTCCTGACATGTTCGGCAAGCTCTTTCTTCTGCGGGTTGGCCAGCACAATATCGACGGAATCCTCTCCTGCCCAAAACTCACTTTCAACTTCGGCGCTGCATCCGGTGACAACAATACAGGCAGACGGATACAGCCGGCGGAACTTTCTGGCGGCCTGGCGGCTTTTCTGCGAAGCGGTTCCGGTCACGGAACAACTGTTGATGATAATCAAGTTCAGATCGGAGCCTGATTCCATTTCGACGATATTCCAGCCGTCCCGGGTCAGGCGGTCGCAAACCAGGGAGCTGTCCGCCTGATTCAAACGGCAGCCGATAGTGTATATCGCCGCATTGCCTGAAAATGTTGTTGCCATGCGTTAAGTTCTGATCTGCCCGTTGCCGTAAATCAAATATTTGTAGGTAGTGAGTTCAGGCAGCCCCATCGGGCCGCGGGCATGCAGCTTATCCGTGCTGATGCCGATCTCCGCCCCCATGCCGAATTGTTCGCCGTCGGTGAAGCGGGTCGAGGCATTATGATAGACTGTGGCGGAATCAACCCAGTCCATGAAATATTTAACATTAGCCTGATTGCCGGTGATGATGCCGTCGCTGTGCTTCGAACCGTACTTGTTGATGTGCTCCACCGCCTGAACAACATCGTCAACAATTGCCACCGCAAGAATCAGGTCGAGAAATTCAGCATAGAAATCATCTTCCGTGGCTTCCACTGCATCCGGCACCATAGAGATAAACCTTGAATCGCCGCGCAGTTCGACTCCTGACTTTTTCATGGACTTGACAAACCGGGGAACGAATTTATCCGCGACGGCTTTGTTAATCAGCAGTGTCTCCAGGGCATTGCAAGTACCGGGACGCTGGCATTTGGCGTTTTCCACCACTTTTACCGCCATGTCAATATCACATTCCTCATCCACATATAAATGACATACGCCTTTATAGTGCTTGATGACAGGAATCGTGGACTGCTCAACCACCGCCCGGATCAGGCTTTCGCCGCCGCGGGGGATGATTAAATCAATATACTTGTCCATTTTCAGCAGGATACCAACCGCCTGGCGGTCGGTCCAGGGAACGAGTTGAACAGCGCCGTCCGGCATTCCGGCAAGCACTGCGGCGCGGTTGAGGCAATGCGCCAGCACACTGTTCGAGTGAAAAGCCTCCGACCCGCCGCGCAGAATAACCGCATTGCCGGCTTTCAAGCAGAGTCCGGCGGCATCGACGGTGACATTGGGACGCGACTCATATACAATGCCGATAACTCCGATCGGAACTGATATTTTTTCAATTTTCAAGCCGTTCGGGCGAACGGTAGTGGATAAATTTATGCCGACCGGATCTTCCAGTCCGGCAACATAACGCAGGCCGTCGGCCATTGATTTAATCCTGTCGGCATTAAGTTTCAGACGGTCCAGCATCGCGCCGGAAAGACCGCTCTTGCGACCGGCTTCCATATCTTTTTCATTGGCTTTGCTGATCTCACTTTCCGAAGCCTCCAGTTCATCGGCCATCCGGTTCAGGCAGTTGTTCTTCGCCGCGGTGCCGGCCACTGCCAGAAATCTGGATGCCTGCAATGCTTTTTCGCCCATTTGCAGCAATACAGACCGCATCTCATTGAGATTTTTTTCCATATATATTCACCTTCGTAAACCCAAATTCAGTTTAAATAATATTACAATGCTTAAAATACCATAAAAAACGCATTGTTTCAAACGCGATCACCAAATCCGTTGACATGTGGCACTTTTTTCGTAATGGCTCAGTAGAGCGGTGACAGAGGAAAAGGCGTTTACATCAGCAATGGAATCAATTTTGTATTATTTCCCATCTGTATTGCATTGAGTATATTTTCAAATGCGGCAGCGGGGTCT
>Ga0172379_10002043_pt1 | contig 37328 bp, 49 predicted proteins | sample GrowelOW334metaG_FD_119756 | JGI IMG/M metagenome (GOLD analysis project Ga0172379, IMG submission 119756) | Groundwater microbial communities from an aquifer near a municipal landfill in Southern Ontario, Canada - Groundwater well OW334 metaG | ecosystem: Environmental > Aquatic > Deep... | reverse complement strand
GCGCGAACAGGCAACCACGGACTTTGACCGGCTCAAGAATCAATTCGCGCAGATCAAGGATCTTGGCTTTGCAACGAATATCGAGGGCGAGGGTGCATTGCGTTTTCCGAAGCGGTGGAACAGTAGGACGGTACGGCTTTACACCAAAAAAGGAGAGTATCTCGGAGAGGTATATATCTTCCCGGTAAACAAGGGACAGGCAGAATCTAAAACGCTGGACTTGATCATCATCGAGGAGGCGCAGAATGTCGACGACAAGCGGTTGAAAAATATGGTGTTCCCGATGGGCGCGTCAACGAATGCGCCGCGCGTGTATATCGGGACCGCCGGATACCGGAACTGTCTTTTCAAGAGCAAGGTGGAAAGCGGCAAGCGTCTTTTGAAGATTGAACTGCCGCGGGTGTTTCAAGAGCGCGAACAGGCATTCCGTGATTCGGGGGATCCGAAGCATCTGTTGTACCGCCGGTATGTCGAGCATGAGATGCGCGAGGAGGGGCTTGATCCGGTGAAAATCCTTGCCGCTTTGCAGGCCAGCGATGATGATGCGCTGAAAGAGGTGAGCGAATACATCAGCACGCAATTTCTGCTCAAGTGGGTGATCGGAGCCGGGAACTTTACCAGCGAACCGCAGCTCGATGCCATGATCGAAAAGGGCCGCGGATATATCATGGAAAACAAACCGATCCCGGTGGATCCGAAAAATCCGAAGAAGGGAACGAAGCCAGCGCCGAATTGTTATGTGGGGATCGATGTTGCCAAGATCGTGGACCGGACCGTGGTGACGATCGAGCGTGATCATCCGGAGATCGAGGGCAAAGTGCAATTCTGCTATCGGTTCGAGATACAGGGCGACAATTATGAGGACCAGTACGACATCATCGTGAAGGTGCTCGATTCGTATGACAGCATCCGGCGCATTGCGATCGACAGTACCGGGCAGGGTGATTTCATGCCGGATAAATTCGTGCGGCGTGGAAAGTGGGGATCGCGCGCGATCCTGCGGGTGAAATTCTCGATGGAGAGCAAGGATGCCATGTACAAGATACTCAAGCAATCGATCAAGAATGTCATGGTGCTGTTGCCGGACACTAAAGTGATACCGGCGAACGAAAAGGCGGCGCAACACTTCCGGAAAGAAATGCTGGATCTGCAGCAGGAATACAAAGGGCAATATCTGTCCGTGCATCACCCGGATGGCTCGGATGAGAACAATAAACCATTTCATGACGATCATCCCGACAGTTGGGCGCTGTGCGAATTCGGCCGCGTGGACTGGAAGAAGCATGCGCCCGGCATCGGATAAATTTATGGAGAACAACAACAAAGGACGCTTGACAAGTACACTGCACTGCCCGAGTACCGCATGCCAGCGGCCTATACTGACGCAGACAGCAATTGCGGAAGGCACTACGTTCACGATGAAGTGTCCCTATTGTGGCTCATTCGTGCGCATACAGGCGACATTCACGGTTATCCACAAGCGTCTTTTGACCGAGGCGCGAGAGCGTGTTATTATTAAGCCACAAGATCAATAGTGTTTTTCAACACATTTTAGCGGCCATTGTGCCGCACAAAGCGGACCACGTGAGCCAGCGATATGCTGGCTCATTTTTTTATACTCATGGCAAAAAAGAAAACTATCATCACGCGTCTTTTGGATGCATTCGGCTACGCAAAAAAAAGCGGCGTGGCTGTGTCCGGTCTTGGGTATTACCATATCCCGGCGACACCGCACAGAAAGACCGGTGACTATCTCGCATCGTACACGTCATGGGTGTACGCGTGCGTGCGCGCGAGAGCGCAGGACGTGAGCCGGATCAAGCTGCGGCTGTACCGGAGGATCAGCGAGGATGAAGCGGAGGAGGTGAAGGACCACAACGTGCTTTCACTTTTGCGCGGAGTGAACGAATTCATGACACAGCAAGAGTTGTTCGAGTACACGCAATCGTACAAAGATCTCGCCGGTGAGGCATTTTGGTATCTTATGCGCGCGGGCGATCGGCCGAACAGCGACATCATTCAGATATGGGTACTGCGTCCGGACTGGGTGACGATAGCGACCGATCCGGAAAACCATCTGTCCGGGTATGTATACCGGATCCCCGGCGTGAAAGATATGCCGATCTCCCGGGAGGACATAGTCCATTTCAAAGAATTTAACCCGGTTGATGCGTACAGGGGGCTTTCCGTTTTGAGTGCCGCGGCGCTGACGATCGATGCTGACAATTTCGCCGAGAGTTTCAATCGGAACTTTTTCGAGAATAGTGCGACGCCATCGATCGTGCTGGAATCGGAGGAAACATTCTCGGATGATCAGATAAAACGCCTGCGCGCTGACTGGTTCGCTGAATACGGAGGCAAGGACAAGGCGCACAAGATGGCGATCCTGCATGGAGGGCTGAAAGCGCATCCGTTCGTTTTGAGCCAGCGGGATATGGAGTATCTTGAGGGGCAGAAATTCAGCCGGGATAAAATTCTCGCATTGTTCAAGACGCCGAAAACGGTGCTTGGTATGACCGAGGATGTGACCGTATCAAATGCCGAGGCGACCGATTATGTGTTCAGCAAAAGGACGGTGAAGCCGCTGATGGAGAAGATCCGCAACACGCTCAACGAATTTTTACTGCCGAAATATAAAGATGGCGACAAGTTATTTTTTGATTTCGATGATCCGACACCACAGGACCAAGCGGCAAAGATAGAAAAATACAAGGGCATGTTTGCGATCGGCGCAATGACCCCGAACGAGATCCGCGCGGCAGAAGGATTGGATGAAGCGGTCGGGCTGGACAATTTTTATGTTCCGGTCGGAATGATGCCGTTGATGGAAGAAGGCAATCCCGAAATAGATGAGGATGCAAAGAGGATCACGCATCCGGTGAGCAAGAAGCCGAAAGTGGACGTGCCGCCGCCGACGCTTCGGAACAAGATCGCAGAGAATATCGCAAAGGGAGTGAAGTACGAACTGATGAACGCGCTTGCGCAATACAGCGCCGGCACCAAGCAGAAAGAAGCGATCCCGCAGTCGCGGCTCTCAGAGGATCAGAAGGTGCAGATGTGGAAGTCGCTGATCCAAAAGACGGACCGGTGGGAGGATCGGTACAAAGTTGAATTGCACAAGATATTCGCCCGGCAGGAGAAGGAAACGATCGCGCGGTTGAATGCAACACAGAAAGCGCTGAATCCGGGCGACATTGACAGTGTGCTTTTTGAGGTGTCGAAGGAAGTGGGATTGTCGGTGAATGTTCTGATGCCGATATTGCGCCAGCTCGCGCAGGACATCGGCGATGATTCACTCGATAGCGTCGGCGCAGATGAGAATGTTTTCAATACGACCACGGAACAGATGCGTTACTTTTTCAGGGTGGATGCGGTCCGCGGGATCCGGCTGATGAACAGGGTGACGCGCAGAGAGTTGCGCAAGGTTCTTGCTGATGGCGTAAAAGATGGGTTGGGCATTCCGGACATCGCCCGGAATATCAAGAAGGTGTTTGCTGATGCTGATACTGCCCGCGCAACCAAGATCGCCCGGACAGAGGTATTGAAGGCAGCAAACTATACTGCGGTCGAGGCATACAAGCAATCCGGCGTGGTTGTCGGCAAGCAATGGTTCACCGCGGAGGACGAGCGCGTATGCCCGATATGTGCGCCGCTCAATGGGAACGTGATCGCCTTGTCTGAAACATTTTTTGATATCAATCAAACGCAGGTCGGTTCTGACGGCAATCAGTACAAAATAACATTCGAGAATATCGGAGCGCCGCCGAGGCATCCGAATTGCAGATGTACGATGGTCCCGATAACGAAGTTTGACAATCCAAAATGATGCGCTGGAGCGGCCGTTTGATTCCTGCATCACACCGGTTCCGGCCATGCGGCGAGCGGCCGCAAAAGCCGAGTGCAGGATATCAAGCGTCCACTCAAGCGCATATCAAATAAAAAATTAAGACAAACACATGAAAAAAAGAGAGGTCAAGCAGGAAAAAACATTTTTCAAGGCCATCATCGAGAAGATCGAGAAGGCGGGTGACGCAGAGGGGATTTTGTCCCTTGCCGTTGCGACAGATTCCGGCATTGACCGGGATGGTGAAGTGATCAACTCCGATGGGTGGGACTTCACGAACTTTTTGAAAAATCCGGTTATTCCGTGGGCGCACAAATACGACGTGCCGCCGGTGGCTAAAGCGCTGGAGTTACAGCGGGATGGGAACAGGGTCACTTTCAAAGCGGAATTCGCCACAAAGATATCCGCATTCGCAAAAGAGATCTTCGAGCTATACCGCGACGGATTTTTGAATGCGTTCAGCGTCGGCTTTATTCCCCGGGAGTGGCACTTTGAAGATCGCGCCGGCAAAACTGTTCTCGTATACGACAAGGCAGAGTTGCTTGAGATATCCGCGGTGCCGGTGCCGGCGAATCCCCGGGCGACCGTTTTGATGCGCGGGATGAACATCAGCGATGATCTGAAAAAGGAGATCACAGAAAACATCAAGGTTCCGGAAGAAGGTGACGAGTGTGAGATGGAGGACGGAACGATGGGAGAGATGCATCCGGACGACGACGGCACTATGACGTGCCAGCCGAAGAAAGCAAAAGAGGATGGGAAGGCGGTTGATGAGCAGATCAGGGAGCTGCGCGAGAAGATCGAACAAGTTGAAAAATCCATCGCCGGAAAAGCCGGTACCGATGGTTCCGATCGTTCGGGATCGGAAAAGGTCGTTCCAAGCGACGAAGTAATGGCCGCCTTTATCAAGGGCGACACGAAACGTCTGCTGCAAATAGTGGATCGCCACGTCGGCATCGCACTGCATGCCTATAAGGCCGCAGAGCGAACTGCCCGCGGCGAATAACCACAACATCATTAAGGAAAATTTTCACATGAAAAAATTCAAATGTGAAAAGTGCAACCATTCCGCAGAGGACAAAGGATTCTGTCCTGTTGACGGTTCGCAGTTGGTGGAGATGAATCAAGCAGACGCGCTTAAATCATTGCTCGACAATGTTGGCGCTGTCGTTGAGGAACGCACCAAAGCGACGTTGAAAGAGATGGGTTTCGGAAAGGCCCCGGAAGCGGGGATCGTTCCTAAAGATGCGAATTTTGGCGACAAGATCGCATTCACAAAATCCATTCTCAACGAAGTCGACACAAAGACGCACGATGCTTTGCCGGTGGCGAAGCAGGAGGACTTTTTGAAGAAAGCGAAAGTCGCTTACTTTTTCAAGCACCTTGTTGCGTTTGCGATCGACAAGGATCCCGAACATCTGAAAGTCGTCAAGGCACTCGCAGAGGGCACTGACGGCGCAGGTGGATATCTTACTCCTACCGAATTCCGCGCGCAGTTGGTTGAAGATTTACAAGACGAACCGATCCTTCGGAATCTTGTCACTGTGATCCCGGTGGGATCCAACAGCGGCGAACTTCCGACGCTTGCCTCCGGCGTGAAAACGTCGTGGGGTTCGGAGAACACGTCGATCTCGACCACAACCGCTCGATTCGGCACGTTGACCTATTCGATCAGCCGTTTGAACACGCTGCTCTATACGTCACGCGAACTTGTTGCTGATAGCGCCATCGGAATTGTTCAGCTCATAACACGGCTGTTCATCGAGGCCATCGGCAGGGAGGAAGATCGGGTGATCATCAATGGGTCCGGATCCGGACAGCCAAAAGGCATCTTGCAGGAAACCTTGACCGGTATCGACAACGCAAATGTCGACGCGAATCTCGCGCCGAACATCAAAAAGTTGCCGTACAAACTGGGACAGGCATACCGCAGAAGTGCACGATGGCTCGTCAATTCTACTTCGCTGGGCGCGATCTCCGCTATTCAAGACACCACGACCGGACAATTCTTGCTCCGGGCCGGTCTTGAAGCTGGTGATCCCCCGACATTGGTCGGATATAAGCTGCACGAACAGAACGATGTGCCGCTTGATACGCTGATCTTCGCAGATCTCAAGCAGTATTATCTGTTCGATCGTGAGCAGATCTCCGTTGAATCGACGACCGAAGGTGCTGGCACCTTCGAGAAGCATCAGGTTGCCATCAAAGTGACTGAACGTATTGATGGCAAGGTTGCACTGACAAACGCATTCCGCACACTTACCAACGCCGGCATCGATTAAAAATCGATCGGTGAGTGCTCGCTTTATGCCCGCGTGCGCTGATGCTGTTGCCGAACCGACCACGGCATCAACGCACCGGGGATCAAACGAACAAAAAAAGATATGCCAACAATTTTGAACAATACAGCGCGGAAGGGACTGACCACGCTTGCAAGAGCAAAGACGTGGTTCGGTCCTTTTTCGGATACCTATGACGGCATGCTGATCATGGCGATCAACCACGCGACCCGGATGATCGAACAACATACCGGAAGGAACCTGTTGTCGCAATCCCATACCGAATATCTCGATGGCAAGGGGACCGCGGAGCTGACGCTGAAAAATTATCCGGTCACTGCGGTTGCTTCATTCTCGTACCGGGCGGCAAACGACAACGTGGACAGTTGGTATGCGTATGACGCCGATGATGAGTACCGGTGGTATGAGGACGGCCGGGTGCAAAATCTGATCGGCAAATTCTCGGATGTTGGAAAAAAATATCGGGCCATCTATACGGCCGGATACAAGGTGGATTTCGATAATGAGAACGATATATCACTACATACGCTCCCGGAGGATCTCGAATATGTATGTTTGAAGCTGGTATCGGCAATGTTCAACACGCGCAGATCGGAAGGGTTCAGCAGCACGTCGCAGGGCGATATGTCCGTGACCATGAAGGGGGTGATGATGAAGGATCCGGAGGTCAAAGAGCTGTTGGCAAAATATAAAAGGTATGTGTTCTAAAATATGCGCCAATTTCATGACAATATGCTCAAAATATCCCGGCTCAAGACGACCAGCGGGAACATCCGTAATTATGTCGCAACGGCAACAGCGGAAGCTGACATTCAGCCGCTTGGGCGCGATCGCGGACAGGTTGATGTCGGAGTGTTCGGCAAGACATATATCGCCTACATCGAATCGAACATCACCGTGCAAAAGGGCGATCGATGCCAAGATAGGAATGGGGTTGTATACATGGTTTCGGAGGTCACTACCCGGGAATTCGGAGCGTATCCTTATCAAGAATTATTGTTGAACAAAGCGTCATAATATGCAGCTCGAAATAAAAATTGAAAATGCCGACCGATTGCGCGCTGCATTTCAAAAGATGCCCGGAAGGATCGGGACCATGATCGGGGAGGCGATCAGAGCAAGCGCATTCGCTCTTGAGGCGGCCAGCAAGGATGCACTGACGACAGGATGGACGCGCGCGATACGCACAGGATTGCTCCGGAGCAGGACTACGGTCAAAGAAATGAGCAAATTCAAGGCAACGCTATATCCGGACGTTTTTTATGGGATATATGTGCACGAAGGAAACAAAACTATGCGGCCGCGGCCATTCCTTGTCGAAGGGATAAAGCGCGCGGAGAGTAAGCTGGAAGGAATTTGGAAACAAGCATTGAGCGGAATATAACATGGGGCAGACAGCAACAATTTCAGCGCTTTTGAAAACGATCATCGTGGCAGAAACGGACTTTGAGGCGGCGAGTGTTTTTGAGTACGAGCCGGAGATCGATTTGTTGGTGCAGGATCCTGCGGCCATGATCATACCCGCTTCCGGCGAAAACAGCAGGGCAACGACCGGAGAAAATCGCAGAGAGTATGTCTTTTCGGTCCGGCTCTTATATGAACGAAAAAGCCGTGGTAGTGCAGCGACGGAAACTGCCATGCAAGCGGCGGTCGATTCTTTGGTGAATGCATTCGATAACGATGAGTATCTTTCCGGGAACGTGCAGAAGATCGAGCCGGTGGACTGGCAATTCGGATATATAAACCGCGAGAAAGAATTCCGCATCGCAGAGCTGACCGTCAGAGTGACAAAAGATTTTTCTTTGACATAAAAAATCATTAAGGCCAAAGGCCAAAAAACAAACTTATGAGTAAATTTATCGGAAGGCAACAGGAGGTCGGGATCGCTAAAGAGGCAACGCGCGGGACGCAGGTTGTCCCGACGTTTTGGGTGCCGAAAGTGAACTTCGCCGTCGAGGACCGGGCGATCAAAGCACGGTTCGATGGCAATTACGGCGTACTCGCCGGGGGCGACGATGCGCTTGTCGCGCAGCGGTGGGCCGAGGGCGAGCTGGAAGTTGAATTGCAGGACAAGATCACCGGGCTTCTGTTCTATGCGCTGTTTGGAACGCTGACATCCGCATCGTTCAATAGTGCGTACAAGCACACGTTGACCCTGCAGAACAGCGTGCAACAGACATCGCTTTCATTGTGGCTCCGGGATCCGGTGGGAACGCTGGTGTACCGCATGGCGATGGTGAACAGCTTCGATCTCCGCGTTGTGCCGGATGAGATCGTGAAGGCAACATTTGGCTTCATCGCAAAGGCACACAAAGATTTCACCGCGCAAACGCCATCGTACACCGCGCAGAATAAATTCAGCGGGCGGCATTTGACGGTGAAGGTCGCCGCTGATGAATCATCGCTCGACGCGGCCGCCAAGATCAACGTGCAGGAATTGAGGATCCGCATCGCAAAGAACGTGGTGCGCGAACCGGCGCTTGGCACGGTGGATCCGGTGGATATTCTCAATAGGAAATTCACCATCTCGGGAACGCTCAAGCTGACGCATGAGGACCGAACCTATCGGGACTACATGCTCAATGGCACCAAGAAAGCACTGCGCATCACGCTGGCGAATTCCGGCGTTACGATCGGAACAACGAATCCGACGATTCAGATAGATCTTCCGGTAGTTGACTTCCACGATTGGGAGCCGTCGCATCCGCTGGACGAGATCACGTCGCAGGAGATCCAATTTACCGCGTTGTATGACGTGGCGAATACCAAGCTGATCGGCACCGCGACATTCGTGGTGAACGAAACAGCATCTTATTAGTAACTGACCCGGAGCGGCCTGACCGGGCCGCTCCGGACACCATAAAAACATGCCGGAATTAAAATACGAAAATAGAACTATCGAACTTGAATTGCCGGGCATTCCCGGATCGAAAGTGACTGTGCGCAATTCGATCCTTGCAAAAGACGTTCAGTTGCTTATGGAGAAGGGTTGCTATAACGAGGACAGCGCAAAAAAGCAATTCGTTCCGATCCTGTCGGTGATCATCGTTGCATGGAATTTGACCGACGAAAAAGGAGAGATCCTTCCGATCAACGAGGAGAACATTAGCAAGCTGGAAGTGGATGATGCAATGGAGATCGTGAAGCAGTTGAAAGGAGGCGCAAGTTTTTTGGCACCAACACAACCAAACAAGGAAGGTTCGAGGAGCTAAAGATCGCGCTGTGCATCGAGATGCGCTGGACTGAAGATGATTTTTTGAATCAGCGGTGGGAATTCATTCAGCAGTTGGTGGAGGAAATAAATCGCCGGGAGCGTGCTATGGAGCGAGAGCGCGACAAGGCGATGAGATAAAAATATGGCAGCAGAAAATTACGTCAAAATTGTCGTCGAGGCGGTTGATAAGGCGAGCAAGGAGATGGACCGCATATCGAAAGCGGTCAATGCATCCTTGAAAGACGCCGAGGGAGCATCCAAAGGTTTTGCCGTCGGACTTGGTGCCGCCGGCGTTGCCATTGCAGGGTTCGGAGCGCTCGCGGTGAAGGCAGCATCGGAAGCAGAAGCACAGATGGCGGCGATGGATGCGACGTTGAAAGCTGTCGGAGGAAGCACCGGAGATGTCCGGGGCAAAATAATCGAAGCGTCGCAGGCGTTCACCAAACTCGGTTTTGACGATGAAGAAGCGGCGCGGAGCATGGCGCTGTTGTTCCAGCGGACGAAAGATGTTGATCAGGCAATGACACTCGGCCGCCTTTCCGCGGACCTTGCGCGCGCAAAAAATATCGAACTTGGCGAGGCGAGCAAATTGGTGTCGCTTGCGTTATCCGGGCAGGGACGAGCGCTGATGCAGTACGGTATCTCTATCAAAGACGCAGCCACGCCGCTTGAAGCGCTGGAAGAACTGCAAAAAGCTGTTGGCGGCCAAGCAGAGGCATTCTCAAAAACATTTCAGGGGCAGACAAAGATATTGACCCAAACGTGGGGCAATTTCATGGAGGTTGTCGGCAACGAATTTATTCCGGTATTAACGGAGATGCTTTTGAAGCTGACGCCATTCATTGAAGAAACATTGCCAAAATGGATCGAGCAGACGAAAGTGGTGATCCGTTTTCTCGGAGAGCACAAGGAGGTTCTATACATTGTCGCCGGCGCGATCATTGGGGCATTGGTCCCGGCCGTGTATGCGGCGATAGCGTCTTTTGTCGCGGCCGCGGTAGCGCTTGCTCCGTTCATCATTGGAGGCGCGATCATCGGAGGGCTTGTCGCCGGCATCATGTGGATCGTCAAACACTGGGATCTCATCGCAGAAAAAACACGAAGCGTGTGGAATGCCATCACAAAATTTCTTTCGGAAACATGGCAGGGCATCAAGATCATTTTTCAGGAGGGTGTTGACTGGATCATGAACAAGCTGAATCCGGTGTTCGCTGTTATCGACAAATTGAAGTCGGCAGCATCGTCGGTCGGCAGTACCGTGAGCGGTGCATACGAATTCGGAAAAAGCATGCTCGGTTTCGCTACCGGCGGCGTAGTGCCGGGATATATCGGACAGCCGCAGCTTGCACTGGTCCACGGCGGTGAAAGGATCACGCCGGCGGGAGGCATGAGCGCGGGAGGATCGATGCCGAGCGTGAACGTATATGTCACAGGCAACACCATTTCGCGTGATACCGATATCGAGGATCTGGCGCAGAGGGTCGGGGATGCAATTATGGGACGGCTCCGGATGGGCGTACGTTTTTAATATGAATCATGACATTAGTGATAACAATAGCAGGAACAGACAGAACACGGCTTGTGATGCCGGAAACGCTGCGCATCAGCTCAATACTGACGCGTGAGCCGGATACCGCGTACTTTTCAATCAAAAAATTCGGGAGCAGAACCTACACGCCGACAGTGGGAGAAGAAACGATCATCACAGGCGATGGCACGCGGATATTCGCCGGAAGGATCGTCCGAGTGGAAGAATCGTACGACAAGCTGGAGCTGGTGGAGTACCGGATCTCCTGCATAGATTATACGAGGGATCTTGATCAGCGCTTGGTAGTGGAATCATACACGAACCAAACGATCAACGCGATCATCGCCGACATCCGGACAAAATATATGCACGCGAGCATCACGATCGCAAACGTGGATGCTCCGGTGACTATACAAAAGATCTCTTTCAATTACGAGCAGGTAAGCCAGTGCATCAAACAGCTCGCGGAGATGGTGAACTATGACTGGTACATTGACTACAACAAAGACATTCACTTTTTCGCAAAGACCGACAACGCAGCGCCGTTCGCGCTATCGGATACCGGGGGGAAATACATATACGATTCGCTGATCATCCGGAAAGACATCACGCCGGTACGCAACACGATCTATGTGCGCGGCGGCGAGTACGAAGCGGATCCGTTCACCGCATCGATCGTTGCCGACGGACAGACGCATATTTTCAATACCGGGTACAAATTCAGCGATCTTGCGGTGACGACATCCGGACAGCAGAAAAGCATCGGGATCGATTATATTGACGATCCGGGCAGTTACGATGCGCTGTATAATTTCCAAGAGAAGCTGCTGAAATTCCGCGAAGATAAAAAGCCGAGCGTGAACACAGTTGTGCAATGGTCCGGGCATCCGTGGATCCCGGTGATCGTGAAATACAGATCGGCATCGAGCATCGCGGCGTTCAGCGCGACCGAGGGCACAGATGGGATATACGAATACAAGATCATTGATAAAAGCATCAAGAGCAAAGCGGCGGCCCGGCAGAGGGCGCGCGCGGAGATCCTTGCGTATGCGGCGACAGTATCGGAGGGAGAATTCAAAACATATCAAACGACGCTGCGTGTGGGGCAACGGATCACCGTACAGAGCGATCTGCGCGGGGTCAATGCGGCATACATTATCAACCGCATCGAGATCGAGCCGTTCGGGAATCAAGGCAATTTGATCCATCGCGTCGGGCTGATGAGTACCCGGACATTCGACATGATCCAGCTTTTGCAAAAACTGCTGACCGAAAAAGACAAAGAGATCTCCGTGAGCGAGGATGAGGTGCTGGATGAAGTCGAAACATCGGAAGATAACATCACGATCAGCGAGGCGGTCACATATTCGATGTTCACGCCGCCGTACCGGTGGGGTCCGCATGGGGACGCATTCAAGTGGAATCTCGGAGAATGGAGCTAAAACTATGGACAATATAAAAATACAACAACAATCACAATTCGCAGTCGATGGCCTTCATCGGATCTTTGAGTGCGAAATAAAAACACCGGCGGCCGAGCGGCTGCAGAATAGGATCGTCGAGCTGATAAAGGGACAGCACGACAGCGCGGAATACCGATTTTTGCTTTCGCAGCTTCATCAAAAATTCGGGTTGCGGCAACAGTTGGTCCACAACGTCGTATGCTTACGCGGCCGCGAATGCGTCGCGCGGCGGCTTGCCGGCGATATCACGTACACCGGTATCATAAATTACGGAGCGCTGGGAACATCGACCACGACACCGACAGAAAACGATACGCAGCTTGGAGCTGAGGTGTACCGGAAAACAGTGGCCGACACCGACGATGCGGATGTGGCAAGCGGAATCATCGTCGTGTCTTTCTTTTATGCGACGACAGATCTGACCAACAGCGATTTGAACGAGTTTGCTTCTTTCATCGATGGCACCGCGAGCGCCAATTCCGGAAGGATAAACAACCACGTGAAATTTGCATCGGCCGTGAACAAGACCGCTTTGAAAACATTGACCATCGATAGCCAATTTACAATTCTTTAGAAAAATATGAGATCATCAGCCGTCGCGGCCGGCGATACAGCGCTGGCAACACAATACAATAATTTGCGCAAGGATGCATACAGGGCATCGTATCTTTTGGCGCATGAGCAGAGCACGCCGGATCTGACGCTCTATGTCGAGCCGGGCGTGTTTTATATCGGAGCGACGCGGGTGATCTATGCGGGAGGCAATTCTCCGACGTTCACGGCACCGGTGACGAATCCGCGCATCGATCTTCTGACGATCAACAGCAGTGGAACGCTTGCGCGCACCGCAGGGGCAGAAGCCGGATCGCCATCAGCGCCGGCATATCCTGCAGGGGTGATGGTGCTGTGCGAGGTATACAACCGCGTGGGGCAGACAACGATACGAGATACCGATACCGCCGGGCAGGGGTATATTTCAAACGACATCCGAGGCATTGGGTTTGCACAAAGCATTGTCAATGCGCAAATAGCGGCCGCCGCCGCGATCGATATCAGCAAGGTCGCATTCAATGGAGATTTCCTACCAACAGCGGATAACACGGACGATATCGGAAGCGCGAGCTACCAAGTGGCGAATGTTTATGCAACGCAATACTACAAAAACGGCGTGGCATTCGTTGGGGCAAAATTCGGCGGCACCGGTTCGGATGGGGCGCTTTCAATATCGAGCGGAACAACAACAGTGAGTGCCGCATCGGCGAATGTTTTGGTAAAAAACTACACTTCGATATCGATCACCAGCACCGGATCTCTTGCATTCAACAATCCGGCCACGACAGGAACCATTGTCTGCATACTTTCGCAAGGAAATGTCACGCTAACAGCAACAACGCCGATCACTACAGTCGGAATGGGTGCGGCCGGCGGTAATGGTGGCGTGGATACAAACGGAAGTGATGGGCAAATACCTTTTCGTGTGAATACGCACGTTACTACAGCATCGAAGGGTGGTTTGAAAGGCACGTCGATTGGCGCTGGTAGCACCGGGGGCACGCAATTCACACAGAATGATTTCATAGTCACACAGGCGGCAACGGCAATTTTCAAACGAGTTGAGCTGACATCCGGCGGCGGTGGTGCCGGCGGTGGATCGGCAGGAGCAACAGGAGGAGCGGGAAGCCGTGGAGGGGGAGGATTATATATCGAATGTCAAGGCGACATCAATTTCACCGGGACGATATCTGTTGCCGGAACGATCGGAGCAAACTGTGCGGCGAACGGATCCGGTGGCGGTGGTGGTGGCGCTGGTATGTGTGTGATCGTCTATAACACGGCGACATCGGTTGCAGGAACCATCAGCAGCCCGGGAGGTGCCGGAGGAAATTGTGCAAATTACGGAAACGCATCGTGGGGCGGCGGTGGCGGGGCATCATATTGGGGTGCCGGCGGGCTTGGCAATAATGGAGCAGGTGGATCCGGTGCCGGCGGCGGTGGCGGTGCGGCGTATGGTGCCGGCGGCGGTGCAGGGGGCGCTGCGGGAGCAACGCAGGGAGGGTTCGTATTCCAAAATCTATATATCGTTTAACAAAAAAATCATGCTAAAAATTCACGATCTATTGTGCAGATTCTGCGGAACAAAGACAGGCGAGATCGAATTGCCGGACTGGAAAAAATTCGAGGATGCCGACATTGAAGATGTCCGCTGTGATGAATGCCAAAAGACGCATGGCACCGTGCAGGAACTTTTTGAGCGCTTTGAAAAGGAAGCCAACAACAAGAGATCGAATGAAGAATTCAAAGCGATCATGAAAAAGGCCGGCTGGAAAAAAGGCAAAAAATTCGATGATGAGATCGCTAAAATTAAGCCGGTGGATCCACAAACATGACACACCTTCACGACGACAAAAAATTTCAAAAAGATAATGTTAGCTGGCAGGTGTTTGTGTGGGCGATGGGAATCTTTCTTGTCATTGTTGGATATGGTGCTTCTAAAATATATGCGATGGAGGAACGAGAAACGAAGCGGCTCGAAGCAATCAACGAAATTCGCGTGCAGCTCCAAGACATAAGAACTAACATCGAATGGATCCGTGGCACGCTGGAATTAAGGCAATTCAAAAAATGATATGAAACAAAAGATCCTTTTTCTCCAAAAATTCACTCCGGCATACAGCCGGGCGGTGGCAGAACAGATCGCAAAAGATGCCGTTGCGTGGCTACAAAAAACAGCGGGGCAGGACATAACGATCGAGGCATCATTTGCTGATGCGAAAGGCGCGCTACACAGCAAGACCACGCCGAGCATGACAGGATATGACTATGCGTCGATCGGCGCGGTGGTAGTGGAAGAATCGGAGATCGCAAACGAAGCGCACGCGGTTGAGATCGAGCGCAAGGAGCAATTCGATATCGTTTTTTTGTTGCACGATTTTGGTGGGATCTCCGGGTCGCGTCCTACGTTCCCGGTGCATACATCGATATTGATCGAGGGCATGACGGTGTGCCAAATGGGACTTTCGCCGGTGCCGCCGGCTATGCCGACGGTCATGAGCGAATATGTGATCCATGAGCTGTTGCATGCGTGGTACTATCTTGCGAAGTTGAACGGAGCGCCGGTCGAGGACGACGTGCACAAATTCAGCGGAATATATGATCCGCGGCCGGATGCGACCTATGTGGTGATCGTAAACAAGCTACGGCCTTATTTCGGGCAGATTCATGGTGTTCAAGCGTCAACGGTACCCGAACAGCCAAAAAGCCCCGCTCCGGGGCAAATAGCAGCATTTCCCGATGCTGTAGCGCAAGCAGAGGGCATGAAATGGGTCGGTTCGCCGAATTTTGCGGAGGGGCGCGCCGGTTGGTGGCCGGAAGCGATCGTTCTTCATATCATGGAAGGATCTCTGGCATCAACGGACGCGTGGTTCAAAAACAAGGCGAGCCAAGCATCCGCGCATTATGGAATAGGAAAAAAAGGCGAGGGGCATCAGTACGTGAAGGAGGAGGATCAAGCGTGGCATGCCGGCATCGTGAAGGATCCGACATGGAAGCTGTTGCACGCCGGAGTAAATCCGAACAAGTACACGATCGCCATTGAGCACGAAGGATATCACGGCGATGTGTGGTCCGCGGAACAGATCACATCGAGCGGAAAACTGGTCGCTGATATTTGCAAGCGCTGGAATATCCCGATCGACCGGGATCATATCATTGGGCATTATCAGATAGGCGGTGCGCGCCGGGCGAATTGTCCGGCAACAGACAAGTCTATCATTGAAAAAGTGATCGCCGCGGCAAAGAGCGTGGGAGCGACAACCCCGCCGGTCGTGCCGCAAGCGCCTGCAGCCATCGCCGTCGAATCGGTGGACGCAAAAGCGGAAGGCGATCGCATCACAGTAACCATTAAGATCAAAAAATAAAACATGGAGGCATTACTTGTTTTGCTCGGTGTTCTTGTTTCGATCGTCGTGCAGTTGATCAAAAAGACATTCGGTCCGAATATGCTGGGTACGTATCTTGCGGTGATCATATTCTCGCTTTTGGGCGGGGCGTTGTATTACTGGATCCGCTCGACGGCATATTGGCCCGCGGTGTTTCAGATCCTTACATTCGCCGGAGCATTCTATACGTTCATTCTGAAACAGATGGATTCGACCAAGCGCACAAACTGATAGAGTACGGACACAAAAAGCCACGTGGTGGCTGTCATCACGTGGTTTTTTGTTTGGCTGTGATGGTATAAAGTTATCCACAGGTTATCAACAATACTGCTTGCAGTATCGGAAAAAATGGAATATGCTGAACGCATGAAACATTTTATTTTTGCAATTCTTGCCACGGCATTCTTTGCGGGATCTGTGGCACTCGCGCAACCGGCGATGATCATCATGCCCGGAGCGCGACAGGAGAGCGAACAGAAAATGGTCGAACCGGAGAAGGGACCGACAGCAGCCGGAAATATCTCATGGTATGGCGAAGCCGAAAGCGAATGCATCGGCTGTCATCCACAACGGCTGATGGCGTGTACCGGAAAACGGTTTGATGAGAATGCATTGACGATCGCGGCCCCGGTCGATCGAAAAGGGCGGCCAGTGATAGCATGCGGCACGGAAGTTGAGATCCGCGCGAACGGAAGATCGGTGACGGCTATCGTTACCGATACAGGGGGCTTTGCGCACTACGGCCGAAAAGCCGATGTGTCCAAAGGCGTCGCGCGCGCACTTGGGTTCTTGTCGCAGGGGGTCGTCTATGCAGAATTGTATTATTAAAAATAAAAACAAACATGAATCTAAAACAATTTTTGGAAGTAGTTGGAGGAGATGAATCAGACATCATCGAATACTCCGGCAAAAAAGCAACCGAAGCCGTGAAGAAGAACGCCTACGCCCTGCGGTACGTCAAAGAGCAGACCACCGACATCTGTCTTGAAGCCGTGAAGAACGATGGCGACGCCCTGCAGTACGTCAAAGAGCAGACCACCGACATCTGTCTTGAAGCCGTGAAGAACGATGGCGACGCCCTGCGGTACGTCAAAGAGCAGACCACCGACATCTGTCTTGAAGCCGTGAAGAAGAACGCCTACGCCCTGCAGTACGTCAACAAGCGAATTTTCACCAGCGAATCGGTCGAGGTCAAGACGGTAAAAATTAAAACCGCATCGGGCAAGATCGTGGATGGGGAATTGGTATGAAAAAAAAGAAAGAGGGGATATGGTATGCCGGCGGGCGGGCAGTGCTTAAAAAATACGGCAGAGATCATTTCGTCATGATGGCAAAAAAGCGATGGGCAAAGCGTAAAAAGAAACGATCATGAGTTATCACAAATTCTACGACCTGCTGAAAAAATACGATGGGGATTTGTACAAGGCATCTCAAGAGGAGGTTCTAAAAGCCGCGGGAAATTGCAGCCATCCGCATGCATCTCTTACAACGGCATTGCAGATATGGAAAAAGAAGAACGAAGGGAACCCGGTGGCGCTGTGCTACGACAAAATGGGAACGTGTGACGGAGAGGAGTGCCATTGCAACGTCCCGGAGGATCTCATCGTTTCGGCAGAAAAAAATATCATTCAAGAAAAATCGCATGGAGAAAAATAATAAACTGGTCGTGCTCGATGATGTCAAGATGAAGCTGGCGAACGAGTACAACAAGCAGATCGTCAATTTTTTCGGCGATCAAAAGCAGGCGTTGAAATTCCTGTCGAGCGTAGTGAGTAGCATCCAGCGCACGCCCGGTCTTTCGGAGTGTACGCCGGATTCGCTGATCAACAGCTTCATAATCATGGCGCAATTTGGCTTTATGCCATCGGCTGTGTCCGGGGAAGCGTATGTGCTGCCATATAAAGACGGGAAGTCCGGATGCAAGATAGCACAGTTCCAAATGGGGTATCAAGGATTTGTCACGTTGCTCTATGGGGCTGGTGCAAAGTCGGTGGTTGCGGAGATCGTCCGCAAGAACGATGAATTCTCGATCGTGAACGGAGCGATCACGCATGTGATAGATCCGTACAAGTCGCGCAGTGAGCGCGGTGAACCGATGGGGGCGTATGCTATCATCACCACACAGAAAGGCGGCCGGGTCGAAAAATTCATGCGTAAGGACGAGATCCTTTCGTTCGCGCAACGCTTTTCCAAATCGTTCGGGACCGATTTTAGTCCGTGGAATGAGAAAAACGATCCGGAGGGTTGGATGTGGAAAAAGACAGCACTGAAACAAGCACAGAAATTGGCTCCCAAGAACGAAATGCTGAACCTTGCGATCGCATACGACAATGAGGACAGCGTGATGAGCGACCGCATCAAAGAGGCGAAGGAGCTGTCGACCGGCATCAAGATGGGGGCGTTAGTCGAAGGCAAAGGAAAAAAAGTAAGCGAAAAAAAGCATGACGAAAACCAAGAAAATGAAGCCAACATTATCACCGCGCAAACTGCCGAAGATCTCCCATAGGGAAGAATTGCCCACGGATCAGAGTTTTCCGGTGGATCATCTTTCCCATTCGTCGATGTGTCTTTTCTCAACGAACCAGCTCATGTTCCGGATCAAGTATATCAACCGGGACGTAATTGATTCTTCCTACAGCGCATCGTTTCTTTTGGGTAAGGCGTTCCATTATGCGATAGACATCTTTTTCAAATGCGAGAATGATGCCGTTGTTGCGGGATTGCAGGAGGGGATGAAGATGATCGAGGAATACCCGGAGGGATTCGTGAAGTGGACCACAGGGATCCCCGACAGGCAGACAATTCTTGAGAAATTCGCCTTTGTCTATAACGCAAGGATTCCGGAGTTGAAAAAGGATGAGAAGGTTGTTGCTTCGGAATTGCTCATTGAAAAATTCGTCGATGTTGAATGGCGCGGAAAGAGAGTTGTGCTTCCGGTGAAACTGAAAGGAATCTTGGACCGCGTGTACCGGGACGAGCAGGGCAGACTGATCATCGAGGACGACAAGGCATGTGGGAAATTCTCCGATCCGGAGAAGATCGACGGCCGGAAGATCATTCAGGCGGTGCAGTATTATTCCCTGCTGTTCGCGGAGCTGGGAGAGGAACCGTACATGATGCGGTTTGTCGAAACCAAGCACACGAAGAACAAGGACGGCAGCAAGCAGACCCGGGCGTATGACGTGATCTATGCCGAGAACGAATTGTTTTTTGACTTTTATCTGCGGTACTACGGCGACGTGGTGCGGGCGCTGATGGGACAGCAGGTATACGTGCCGAACATCGATACCATGTTCGACAACGAGATCGGCATCATCGCGTATATTCACCGGCTTGATGAACCGGAAGAAAAAGCGAAGCAGCAGAAATTGCTCAAGGTGGACAACATCACCGACGTTCTCAAGAAAAAGGTCACGTCGGTCCGCAACATGAAGTCGCTCGAAAAGGCAATCGAAAGGTCGCTGGTCGAGTACAAAAACATTGACTATTCAAAAATGGAAAACCAAGAGAAGATCGCAACGAAACTGATGGAGCACGGCATTGTCCTTCACTATGACAGCAAAGTGGAGGGGAATGCGTTCGTACAATACCGTTTTACGCCCTCTATTGGCGTCAAAATGAGTTCTTTGACCGGATATGCAGCAGACATCGAGCAGGCGCTCGGTATGAGCGGCGTGCGCGTCGTAGCGCCTATTCCTGACACGACCTTCGTTGGCGTAGAGATCCCCAAGAAAGACCGGACATTTGTCGAGCTGACAAAGCACGCGATTGGTGGCAAGGCATCGGGGCTTCCGATCGGAGTGGCACAAAGCGGAGAAGTGATACGGCTTCATCTTGATGAGATGCCGCACATGCTTGTTGCCGGCGCTTCCGGGAGCGGCAAGTCGGTGTTCTTAAATACCACGATCAAGGCAATCGTTGATCAAGGTGGAGTGGATCTGAAACTGATCGATCCCAAGCAGATCGAATTGTCGCAGTTTGCCGAACACGCCAGCGAGATCGCATACGATCCGCAACAGGCGTATGAGATGCTGCGGAACCTTGTCGCGGTCATGACGAACAGATACTCGCTTCTCAAGAGCAAGGGAATGAAAAATTACAAGGACGGCGGCATGAAGCAGATCGTGTGCGTAGTGGATGAATTCGCCGAGCTGATGATGGGAGCATCCAAACCGGACGATGGAGCACTTTCTATCGAGGCAATGTTCGTGCGTATCGCGCAAATGGGCCGGGCAGCGGGGATCCATCTGATCATCGCAACGCAGCGCCCGGAAGCCAAAGTGATCACCGGGCTGATCAAGGCGAATTTTCCGACGAAGGTATCGTTTGTCACAACGTCGGAGATCAACAGCCGGATCATTCTTGACCAAGCAGGTGCCGAAAAATTACTCGGCAAGGGCGACGGCTTGGTGGCGCATCCGAAATTCAGCGGCTTGAAACGCTTTCAAGGGTATTCTCTATGAACACCGAAAAAAGATTTTGCCATCGCTGTAATAGGTTGAAGCCGAAAAAGGATCTGTATTATCAGCAGGAGATCGTGTGGAAAAAATTGTGGTATTGCAGGAACAGGGCGGCTTGTGACCGTGCCATGTTCAACAGGAAGGAGAAGAAGGCATGAGCGTTGAAGAAAGGAAAAAAAGATCGAGCAGCTCTATTCCCCAAAAAATGCGTTCGGAAATTCCCGCCTTATTACGGAGATGCGTATCGCGGAGAATATGATCCGGGAAAAAGAGGCGAGGGGAAACTGCACGAAGTGCGGCCGCTCCGGCTTCATCGAGGTGGAATGTCCGGAGTGTGACGGCACCGGAATCATTAAGAAAGAATGCGATCATGAACAAAAATAAAAGAATCGTCGGACAACACAGCATCACCGGAGATCTTGTGCATCGATGCAGCAAGGGATGGGAAAATCGCTGTGCCCGGGCGAAAAAACTAAAATGCACGTGCGATTGCGGGGGGCATAACCACGGAGCAAAGCGTATAGAAAAGGTCGAGGGCAGCAGAATTGGCGGCAGAGCGTTCCAAACTGCCCCGGGAGAGGCCGGAAAGCCCGGGTTGATAGTCGGATACCAAAACACGCGAAACGTTTACTACGATGGCTTGTGGCTCGATCCGGCACCAAGCATTGCGGAGAGGAACCATTCACCGGACGGCTTTTGTTGGGGGTACAACGGATCCGGCCCGGCGCAGCTTGCCCTTGCGATCATGATGTTTGCGGAAGTCGGAACAGAAAAATCAAAGGAAGTGTATCAAGATTTCAAGCGTGACATCATCGCCGCGCTGCCGACAGACATGAATTTCTCTATCCCCATCAAGCAGGTCGACAGATGGTATCGCAAATGGAGAAAGGATCATGGAAAATAACCTGCCGCCCTATGCGCCGCTGATTCGGGCACTGCTTCTTGCGGTGCATCCGGATCGGCCCGCGGCGAAAAAATATGGCAGACAACACGTTCATTCAAGAGTACATGCAGGCGCTCCGGGCGCGGCAAGACGGAAAGTATCAGCGGACACACGGATCAAGAACAAAACTGCTGGCGCACGACATTGCCGACGCACTCGGGGACAGTAAAAACTTCGGCCGGATCGCGCGAAAGTGCAAGATCTACGGCGAACACGCGGCGCGGGCAGCGCTGGCCGAAGTGAACGAATCGCAGGAGGTAAAAAGCCCGGCCGCATTGTGGGAATATATCCTTAAAACAAAATATCATGCTACACAGCAACCCGACGGAAGCATATCGGGAGTACAAAAAAAGAAAGGCGAGATCATTGACGGACGCTTTCACTGCAATACGCACGGCATACGAAAAGGGAGATCATGCAGCGATTGCATCAATGGTCGCAGATTACGCCGAAAAATTCGAGAAGTGCGACGTAGTGTTGGTCCAGCTTTACAGAAACGCCTTTTTGTGTGAACGGCTCGCGGATGATGAACGAGATCTGTGCCGTGCCGTCGAGCGGCAAAAAACACCGGAAGCCATGCGCTCGCAGATATTCGCATCATTCACGGCGGCGCAATGGAGAGATCCGGCGGCCCGGGAATTTGCGATCAGCATGCTGGCGCATCTGACGAAGCTATCATGGGACCGCAGGCGAATGCACAAAAGCATCTTTGAAAAAGTAAAATGCGCACTGGTATGACCGAAAAAACAAGATCGAATGAGCAGGTGCAGGGAAGGATCATGGATATGATCCGGTTGGCCGCCCGGGTAGCGCATAGCATGGGCATGCCGACATCGCTCCCTGTATCTGACGAAAGCGGGAGCGCATACGTGGAGGCATGCGCGATCAAGGCGGTCAAAGACAAGTATCCGGAGATATTCGCCAACACAAGCCGGTGCGGGAATTGCGGGGCCAGCATGAATGCGTACTGGTATACGTTCGATTGCTTGGATGCGGCGTTGCTTGTTGCGATCGGGGGCGAGGTATTGCGCGAATCAAGGAGGGGCACAATCTTCGCCGACGCGAACAAGGTACACATTGACCGCTTGCCGGTAGCGACCAGCATCAAAAAGCGCATGACGCAGTGTGCAAAGCTGGGCCTCATTGCGCAGAACGACAAGCGCAGCGGGTGGTGGGTCATTACCAAGAGGGGGTTCGCTGCGCTCAAAGGGATCCCGGTGCCGAAGAAGGTGAAGGTGTTCCGGAACGAGATTATAGATAGGACGGAGGAGATGATCACGATTGCGGAAGCGGTGCATCTGTACACGGAGAGGGTTGATACTGCAATGGCCCGGGGGAAGCCGACAAAGAGTGACTATCGGGCTGTGTTCTATGCGTATGATCCGAAGATATGGGTCGAATTCGCGGAGGTACAGCCACAAAGATTATTTTAGACAACAAACATGAATAAAAATCAACAGGGTGATGTTAGCGTAGCCGATTCGTTCGTATTGAAATTCGGACGCCGGCAGAACGACATCGATGGCATTCTTGAGAAGGCGTGCGCCATGTTCGGCGTCACGCTTGGGGATCTCAAGGGTCGATGCAGGAAGCGCAATATGGTCCACGCCCGGGTGTACGCGGTGGCGATGTTCCGGGAGCAGATGGATCTTCCTTTCGCGGAGATCGGAAGGTACATCAACCGGGATCATAGCAGCGTAATGCACCTGTGGAAAAAGTGTGTACAATCGGCAAAGGAGTAAAACTACTCATCCACGCGATATCAGACCGTTATCCAAAGAGTTAAGCAGTAGTTATCCACAGGACGGGAAAGCAGAAAGACCGCAAGGCAAAGCGGTTTTTTTGTTTTTAATAATCGAAAAATGCCTGTTTTGGCGATGCTTAATAATAATAATCTATATAAACCTTTGTCTAAAGATAAAGAAATTCATATAAGAGAATGCATGTATATATTTATATTCGGCGCGCAAAAGTTTTCCACAGAAAAATCGAACGGAGAACATTCACAGGAATATCGAAAAGATGTATACTCGAAAGGTCGAGAAAAAAATAAAAAAACTAACATGAAAAAAATTGCAATCGTGGGGCATGGTTTCGTGGGGCAGGCGATCGAGCGTTTCTTTGACGACGATCGTTTTTTTATTTCGGTATTCGATCCGAAGTTTGGACAGCGTGCCGAGGGAGGGAATAGGATTTTCGGCACAACGCAGGAAGATGTGAATGCGTGCGATCTTGCGATCGTGTGTGTGCCTACGCCGTCCCGGGAGGATGGATCATGCAATACGACGATTTTGCAGGAGGTGCTGAAATGGATCAATACGCCGCTGATTCTGATCAAGAGCACAACGCCGCCGAAAGATTTGGAGAGCATTATCAGTCAGTCGGGGAAGTCGGCGAAAATCGTTTTCAGCCCGGAATTCATCGGAGAGGGAAAGTATTTCGTGCCGTTTTGGAAATATCCGCATCCGACCGATATGAAATATCACAGCTTTATGATCTTCGGATCGTTCCCGGAGGCGGTTGAAGCGTCGGAGAAGATCATCGGGGACTTCTTTTTGCCGGTGATCGGGACCGACTGCAGATTTCTAAAGACCGATGTGCGCACGGCGGCGCTCATGAAGTACACGGTGAATTCGTGGGGGGCGATGAAGGTGACGTTTTTCAACGAGATCGCGGAGATCGCCAACGCGCTTGATGTGGACTATCAACAGCTCCGGGAATTGTTCTTGCTCGATACCCGCATCGAGCGCATGCACACGGCAGTGTTCCCGGACAAGCGGGGATATGGCGGCAAGTGTTTCCCGAAAGATGTGAAGGCATTGGTCGCATTCTCGCAGGAAGCCGGTTACGATCCGCGGCTGGTCGCAGAGGTGGACGCGAGCAATGACCGGTTCAATGACATGAACAAACGATCATGAAAAAATACATCAACGAGATCATTCTGACAGGAGCATCGGTGGTCAATGTGGTTGCGTTGCTGGTGCTGGCTGTGGGGGAGCATCATCTTTTGTTTGCCGCATTGGCCGGTGCGGTAATCGCAACAACACCATTCATTTGGATGAAGAAATAATATGGCAAAAGATTACTATCTTGACCCGAGGACACGGAATCTCATCAGCATCGATACCGAGGATAACAGCATCTTGATCTTGCCAAGAATCACCGACATCAGAGTGTGGACCGGTAGCGATGTTGCCGGGCAGGAAAAACTGGATGTTGACGGAAAGGTGAGAACACACAATCCCGGAGCAACAGAGGCAGCAAAAAAAGCGATGGCAAAAGCCCGGGCAAAGGCGTTGTTATCGGATGGTGATGATGGGCCGGAAGAACCGACAGGGGGGAAAAGGACGTACCGAAAGCGTACGGAGATCACACCCGAGATCGAAAACAAAATTCGTCACTATGCCAACGAAGGCATGAATGTTGTACAGATAACCAAGCAGATGGGAATCAGCGCAACACCAGTGAAACGCATACTTGGAAAAATATGAAAACAGTTGTCACAGGATTTGCGGGGTTCATTGGATCGCATCTGACGCGTGCATTGCTCGAGCGCGGGCATGAGGTGATCGGAATCGATAATCTGTCGACCGGTTATGCCGACAGGATCAAAGAATTCGCCGGGCGGCCCGGATTCAGTTTTGATCTCAATGACGCACGGAACATCGAGAAGATCGTGGGTGAATGTGCATCACCGCCCGATGTGATCTTTCATCTTGCCGCATTGCCGAGGATACAGCCGAGCATTTCTGATCCGCTTGGGTATCATGATGCGAACGTGAACGTGTCGCTTGCCATCTTCGATTATGCGCGCAAGTGGGGGATCCCGGTCGTGTATTCATCTTCGAGCAGCATCTATGGGCAGGCGCTTAATCTGCCCGCGATGGAGGACGATGCGAAAGCACCGAAAAATCCCTATGCGTTGCAGAAGTGGATCAATGAGCAATATCTTTCGATATTCTCGGCGCTGTATGGCTTGAACGTAACGGCGCTGCGGTATTTCAACGTATACGGCGAAAGCCAGTTGTCCGAAGGGGCATATGCCACGGCGATCGGTATCTTCTTGAAACAAAAAGCGGAGGGGAAGCCGTTCACGGTTGTTGGCGATGGAGAACAGCGGAGGGATTTCACGTATGTCGCCGATGTGGTTGAAGCGAATATCGCCGCCGCGCTACAGATGCAGCCGTGCATGATGAAAGCGCGGCTGAAAGGGTATCATGCGTTCAATATCGGCACCGGGAAGAATTACAGCATCAACGATATTCTGAATGCGATCGACCCGGAGCATCCGCGTATACCGGCAGAGGCAAGGATCGGGGAAGCGCAGGAAACAAGAGCATCGATACACAAAGCCGGAGATCTGTTGTACTGGACGCCGAAAACAGATCTGATGGATTGGTTGCAGAAGGCAAAAGAGCGTCCGATCAGCGAAGTTGTCAAATATCATTAACAAAGATATTCATGTGCACAGAAGAAGAAAAAGATCCGGCGGCCGCTGGTGAAGGCGTTGAGGAAACAACGACACCGCCTGCAGAGGAAACCGGAGAGAATGGAGGCGCGGAGGAAGCTGCGCAAGAGAACGAGGCAGGGGAGCAATAGCGCTTTCGTGAGGCGTCCCGGAATCGACCCCGGGACCCCACATGAGAGTATTATTAAAACACCACAATGGAAACAATCCGTCTATACTACAACAAAGCCCGCATCATGTTTTTGAAGTTGTTCACGAACAGGGTGAAAGAGATCGTTATCCGCGACGAAAAGACCGGGCAGGTCGCAAAAGCAACGACCGTGAGGACCGAGGAGAAGCTGTGCCAGCACAAGAGGATAGAGCAGATCGTCGGCACGTTTTGGGAGTGCATGGATTGTAAGGACGCGTGGTTTGAGATCACCTACAAGGTGCTGTTGTCGCAGGCAGATCTCATCGGTGCGTGCGAAACGCTTGCGAAGCATCTGCGGGCAGAATTCAATCTTGAAGATGAAACCGATCCAGCTAAAAAATAACGCGCGATGCGTCATTGCGTTCGATGACTATCATCCGAACAATATGCGCGCGGCAAAGATATTGCTCGAAGCAGGATTGCCGGGGATGTTCTTTATAGAAACAGCGTCATTCGAGGCGCAGCAACAGATCAAAGAATTGTCGGCGCTCGGGTTTGAGATCGGAGGGCATACCATGACGCATCCGAAGGATCTCAAGGCGTTGACAGCGGAGCAGTGCAGCGGGGAGGTATCGATATGTAAGTCGCAGATAGAGAAGATCACCGGGAAGCCGTGCACGTCGTTCGCCTATCCGCGCGGGAGATTCAATGACGTTGTTGTTGAGATCGTCAAAGCGGCCGGGTACGAAGATGCGAGGATCACGCATGTGCTCAAGATCGAAGCGCCGGATCAATTCAGAATGCCGACAACGATCCATATGTTCGACGTCCGGAAAGAATATGACGGCCGCACATGGCTTGGTATGGCAGACTTTTATCTTGACCACGCAATCAAGAAGGGCGGCATGTTCTATTTGTGGGGCCATGCAGGGGAATTGGACCGCGCCGGGCAATGGAATATGTTCAAGGGGTTTTTGAAAAAATTGAAAGAGCAGGTTGCATGAAGATATTCATACCAACACAATCGAAACAGACTTTGGGCGGCGGCTTTACGTGGCGCAGGACATTCACAAAATATGCGCAGAAGCAGGGGGTGGATATCGTGCAGCGGATGGAAGATGCGGATGCGGTGCTTATATCCGGAGCGACAATGGTTGAGCGTGATTACGTGCAGAACATAAAAAACGCAGGAAAGAAGATCGTATTCCGGATCGATAACATTCCGCGCAACAGCCGCAACAGAAACACTGGAACATCGCGCTTGTATGATTTCGCGCAGATGGCTGATCTGGTGATCTACCAGTCGCAGTGGGCGAAAGACTACATCATGCCATTCGTAAAGCATGACGGCCCGGTGATCTTGAACGGAGCGGATGAGGAAATGTTCAACCCGGACGGCGAAAAGGTTGAGCGCGAGGGGTATCCGCAGTATCTATACGTGCAATACAACCGGGACGAAACGAAAGAGTGGCACCGGGCTTGGTATGATTACATCATGGTGCACAGAGAAAGACCGGAGGCGCATCTGTGGATCATCGGCAATTTTTCACCGGAGCAGGTGGAATACAAATTTGATTTTTTCATGGGTGAGCGGTTCCGGTATCTTGGGATCATGAACAACCCGGAGGATCTCGCGCGGTACTATCGATCGGCGTCCTTTCTGAAATTGCCGTATTTCAATGATGCATGCAGTAATACGCTGATCGAGTATCTGCTGTGCAATCCGGCCGGGGTGGTGCAGCATAACTTCACCGGCGGCAACAAAGAGATCATGGGGGCGGCGATGGATGAACCGTGGAAATTGCGGGCGAGCAGTATGACCGCGGAATATATCAACGAAATAAAAAAGACTTTATGATGATGCTTGTTGTTGGTGCAACAGTGGCAAGGTGCAGTGCTCCGCTCAACGAAACTGTTGTCGTTATCGATCGGTGGGAGCTGATGGGGTATATTATTATCATGAGCATCTGTATCGGTTATGGCTTCGGCAAAGCAATTCACTGGTTCAAAAACAAATGAGCTATTATAGGACACAGCTTGAGGATTGGCTAAAGACGATCGATGTGAAAGCGGATCGCGTTCTTGATGTTGGCGGCGCTGCGAATCCGGTGAAGGGCAGGACGAAAAGCTGGGAGGTGCGAGAGTATGCGATACTCGACAACCACAACGAGGAACCAAAACAAAAAGCGGATTTTCTTTGTGATATCAATATAGCGTTTCCGGCGAATGTTCCCGCGCAACAGGCGTCCACGGAAAGACACGACGTCATTTTTTGTTTGGAGGTTATGGAGTATGTGTATGATCCGTTGACTGCTTTGAAAAATTTGAATTTTCTGTTGGATAAAAAAGATACTCTATACATTACATTTCCCTTGGTATACCCAAGACACAATCCGGTGGGGTTCGATTGCTTGAGGTATACGGAGGCCGGGGCAATACGCTTGCTGCAAAATGCGGGGTTTGTGATTGATGAAATAAAATACCGGTATCACAAGAATCCGGAGCTGTTGAAAACGATGTACGCGGCCGATGGCATGAGAGCGGCCCGAGATATCGATCACGGCGTGACAGGGTATATGATTAAAGCAAGAAAAGCATGAGCGACAAAAAGGTAACGATCGAAGCAGTGCAGTTTTTGGTCGAGCACTGGACCACAATGACCCGGCAGGAATTGGCCGATCATTTTGACGTGAATCTTCCTACGATATCCCGGTGGGCGCATTACGCGCGAAAGAGCGGCATCGATCTTCCGAGAAAAAAGAGAACCGAAACATCGGTATTCAAAGAGGTGGCCGACAGACTTCCGGCCGCCGGCAGCGGCGATCATGACCCGCACGACATCGTGCACGCGTAGCGGTGTACGACGCAGCGCTGTGAGTGAAGTGATGAGATCCTTTGGAGATGCGCATTGAAGAAGGATCAAAACATGGAACGAGCAACGTGCCGGTAGCCGGAATTCTATCAACCACATAACAAACAAACACATGAAGATCATCGGCATCACAATGGTCACTGATCCGGAGTACAGGCAGGATCCGTGGAAAGAATGCATCGGGCAGATGCTTGAGATCTGCGACGAGGCGGTTGTGGTGTGCGGAGATACCGGAACGTATGATCTTGCGGATCAGATGAAGGCGCGGTTCGATAAGCCGCTGCATTTTGAGTATCTCGATTGGCCGCAACCGGAATGGACCTACGACGAGCTGGCGCGACATTTGAACGCCGGACTGGTCAAAGCAAGGGAGCTGAACGCGGACTGGGTGATCAAATTCGATGCTGATTATTTCATCCATGAACAGGATGCCGGCGTGGTGAAGGCGAAACTGCGCGAATTGAAAGCGAAGAAAAAAGCGATCGGAGCATTCGAGAAGCTGCAATTCTTTCAAGTGAGCCGGGCATACGAAAAGGGGAATATCTTGACCGCGCTGAACATGGAGTACCCGATATGGTATGGCAAGGACAAAGCGAAATATACCGATCTGTGCCAGCCGATCCTATGGGATGGGAAAAGTTGGATGAGATACCCGGGCGCGGCGCATGAGATCCCGGAGGGGGTTGCGGTGCCCGAAAATCTGCATCAGCGCATGGGCGTGCATGTGTGGAATTATGACTATTCGTTCAAGACGCTGGAACGAGCAACGGAACTGCTGTATCGTTTCGACCGGAGCCATGCGAAATTTTGGGGGCATGGATACCACGGCAAAGCGCTGAAAGACATCACTCCGGAGAGCGCATTGCGTGACTACATCACACTGGTCACAGGGCGGCTCAAAAAATGCAACAAGACATTCGAGTGGCAACAGCACCCGAGGCATATCCGGGAAAGAGTGCGCGACATCGACCATGACAAGTTTGGATATTTATTGTGGAATAAAATATGAAAATTCTGACGATCACGGATAAGCCCGGCAGCGCAATCGATCGCTTGGCATCGATGAACACGGCGCGCTTGCCGCATTTGAATATCACGCAGGTATCGTTGCATCCGAAGCGCCCGGAGGCAGAGCAGATCGAGAAAATTCGTAAAGAATTGAAAGAGGGCGTGGATCTGATCGATGCGCAATACTGGAAGTCGGCGATGAAGATGCGCGAGCTGTTCCCCGAAACGCGGGAGATCCCCACGATACTAACGCATCACAACGAACACAATGTCGTCGGCGAGTGGGAGTGGGAAAAAGAAAAATGGGATCATATTGTCGTGAAAAACGGCTGGCAAAAGAAGCAGCTCGAAATGAAGGGGCTGAAACCGACATTGATCCGGCATGCGTGCGAATTCAAAAACCTGCGCTTCATCCCGGAGCTGACAAAAGAAAAGATCGTGCTGTACGTCGGGCAGATCAAGAAGGTCAAAGGCGTGCGCGAGCTGGCGCAGGCGTGCAGAGAATTGGGATACCGGCTGATGGTCGTGGGCGGCGTTTCGGAGGCGGGATATTACGTTGAGATGGACAAGACAGGGATCATCTTCGCACAAAGCGTTCCGGACAATGAGATCGGCGACGTATACCATCGCGCGCGCGTGTACTGCGCGAACAGCGATGATGGGACTGAATCCGGGACCATGCCGATATTGGAAGCGATGGCATCGGGGATCCCGGTTGTCACGCGCAAGATAGGGTTGACGCGCGATTGCGGGAAGCATGGGGTGAATATGTTTTTCCGGGAGGGGAAATACACCGACATCGAGGATATGAAAGCGGCGTTGAAGATGGTTATGGAGAACGACGATATTTCCAACGAGCTGCGCGAAAATGCATGGCGCACGGTCCGGCAGTATCATCCGGACGTGCAGGCGCGGGAGTACGACATTTTATTCCGACGGGTGTTGTTCAAGGATACGATTGTGAGTGTGATCATACCGACATACAACCGGGCAGAGATCTTGGTGCAGGCAATTCACAAATTGAAAGAGCAAACGTATAAGAATTTCGAGGTTGTGATATGTGACGACGGATCACAGGATGAAACGGCCTACAGTGTCGTGTACGAAATGCAGAAAAAATACGCATTCCCTGTCCGGTACATCAATACGCTCAACACAAGCGACCCGCGGATATATGGCCTTGCGAAAGCCCGGAACATGGGGATCATCGAAGCAATCGGCGATATCGTATTGTTCTGCGATGATCGCTTGGAGATGCATCCGGATGCGATCCGGTCATTCGTCAAAGCACTGCAACAGCATGAATCGAAAAAGGTGTGGGTATGGGGGAGCAAGGGGGCGTTCAAGTCTTTCGTTGAGAATTTTAGCGCGACGTGGCGCAGGTCTTTGATTGATGGCGGCATGTTCAACGAACGCATCGATCGGTACGGCGGCATGACGCAGGAGATCTCCGCGCGGTTCGCGTCGCAAGGGTTCAAATTCGAGTATGTGCCGCAGGCGTTGTGCACGCCGCTGATCACCACGCACAGCAAGAGCAAGCACCGAGAGGATATCATCGCGTCGAAGATAAAATTGTACAAGATGGGACTACAATGACAGAAAAACAAGCGGAACGGTTGATCATAGAATTGAAGAAAAATACCCGCTTCACCGGAGGATCTTTCTTGGTGTCGTTTGTCGCTTTGATCATTGCGCTTATAGCATTATTGAAAAATATATGAACGTATCAAGGATCCGCAGGATCGAAAGCAGAGTGCCATTGATGACGCCGGAACTATACGGCCATTTGTTCGGCAAAATAAAACTTGAAATTGGTTGCGGGGATCCGCAGCACCGGCGGCCGGCCGAGGAGGGATACATCGGCGTTGATATGATCGATTATGGACAGCCGGTTTTGTGGGATATCGAAAACGGATTGCCGTTCCCGGACAATTCAGCGTCGCATATCTATTGCAGCCATGTATTTGAACACATTGATGATCTGATCGGGCTGATGAATGAGTGTTGGCGCGTGTTGGCTCATGGTGGCGAGTTGTGGGCGATCGTGCCGCATAGGGATGCAGAAAAGGCATACGTACCGAGCCACATCAGATACTTTGACAAATGGACATGGAATTTTTTCCAATACGAGGAATACGCGGAGGGTTATTATTCCAAGGTATGGACGATCATCGATTTGGTCGTCAACGCGCGCAAAGACATTCATGTAAAAATGACACCAAAAAATAAAATTAAAAACACATGATCAATAGGGAAGAATTTTTGAAAAGTTTGATGCCGATCGAGCAAGAGCTGCTCGGATTTTATAAGAAGCTGCTGTCCAAACATCAGCCGGGCAAGATCCTTGAAGTTGGCAGCGGATGGGGATTGTTCACAAGGGCATGCATCGAGTGGACGAAAGGGCACGTCGTCACAATCGACAAGATCACCGGGGGATATGGACTTCCGCAATTCAAAAAACACACGGAAGGATTCGAGGGTCGGTTCACGCGTGTCGAGGGAGATTCGCAGAAGATATTGCCCGGGTGGGAGGATGCCTACAAAGAGCACTTCGATTTCATCTTTGTGGATGCTGATCACGGCCAAGACGGAGCATCGAAGGATCTGAAATACTCATGGCCGCTGTTGCGGAAGGGGGGTTTGCTGATGGTGGACGACGTGTTCCACAAAGAAAACTACAGCTACGTCGAGAAAGACAAGTGCATGAATTTCGGTGTCGGGTTCGCGCTGTGGGGATTCATGCAGGCACACAAGGGCGAGTTTGCATCTTTTCCGGAGATCGCGCCATACGCGCATGGCGTGGTTGTTATCAAAAAGGCGCTCGAGTAGTTTTACAAATAAACACTGGTCTGTTCGTGGGGCATTTTGCGAAGCGGGGTAAACCCGCACAAGTAGTTGAGTGCTGCTATCGGCAGAACAATGACCGGCCGCAGGGTCGATCATCCGGTGTGTGCTATACGCCGTCGGCAGGGGGCATTATGAAAACAGGCACCAACAAATTGCGTCGGCCGTTTGTTTTCAATAGTGTCTGCCGGCGGTGTGGCACAGAACACCCCATTCATCAGCATTAAATTGACCTATACGGAGGTTTTGGGGCTTATGGGTACAAAGTTACCAAAAAAGTAAAAATAACGCTGTATATGCAAATTTCAATCGGTTGCGGAAGAACAAAAAAAGAGGGGTTTGTCGGGTTGGACATCCAAGATTTCGGATGGAATAAAGTATGGGACGCGAAAAAAGACAAACTGCCGTTCCCGGACGGATCGGTTTCTTTCATCGAGGCACATAATTTTTTCGAGCACGTCGAGCGGAAATACTGGCGCGATCTTTTCAATGAGTGCTGGCGGGTGCTGAAAAGCAACGGCGTCATGGAGCTGACGGTGCCGAATGCGGAGAAGTCTTTCGCCCTTGCGATACAGGACATCACGCACGTTTCGTTTTGGTGCAAGGGCACGTTCAAGTATCTGACCGGGGAGCGGCCGCGCAATGCGGACTATGGTTTCAAGCACTGGATCATCCTGCGGCTGGAAGATGATCCGAAGGATCCGGAAGGTCGTGTTATTTTTGCACAATTAAGCCCGAGCAAATAATATGCCAAAAAAAGGGGAAATTTTGGGGGGTCCGTGGTCGAGGGTTCGTCGATATTGCGATAATGAAAATTGCAAAAGGTTCTATGAGGGCCGCGGAAAAAAATACTGTTCTCATGCATGCTATCAGGCATGCATAGATGGCGATGGGAATCCGAACTGGAATGGTGGGGTGCACGAAAACGCAGGTGGCTATGTGAAAGTTTTTGAGCCACAACACCCACATGCTGATCCGGCCGGATATGTATATCAACATCGCATAAATTTTGAGAAGCATTGCAGAAAAACGCTGCCGACAGAAAGCGTTATACATCATCTCAATGGTGATCCGAGCGACAATAGAATTGAAAATCTGACGCATGAGAGTGCGAGCACCCACTATCTGCAACATAATGCATGGAAGAAGCTATTGGGCCGTCCGATACGAATTTTCTGTGTTGCTTGGCACATTTCGCACCAGTATCAATTATTCAGAAGCATCCCGCATGCAGAATTTTATATGGTGGTGAATCCTATCCGGAAATGGGGCGTGTATCGCCCGCTTCCCGCTAATGTATTTGAAGTGCCACAGTATGAGCCGGGGAAATACGATGTCGCAATTCTAAATATAGATCAGCAGTGTATTGATGATTCGTTCGGCAAAAGCAAACTGTACCGTGAGCTGAACGCGGTGATCACCGACATACCGAAGATCGTTATCAACCACGGTACGCCGTACTGGCCCGAGATGTTCACGGATGATTTTTTGAAGATGAAGATGAAGATGCTTTTGGGGAATAACTACGTTGTCGTCAACAGTAACCGGGCGAAGGAGATGTGGGGTGATATCGGCCGGGAGGTGAACGTGATTATCCACGGCCTTGATCCGGACGAATGGTTCGATCTGCCGAAAGAGCCGAGAGTGATCACGTCGTTGTCGCCGGCGGGGTTGGAGAGATACTACAACCGGGCGCTCTTGTATGATGTGAAAGAAAAACTGAAAGAGCGCGGGATCCCGCACGCGTGGATCAGCGTCGATGTAAAATTCAACGGCGAGGGAGGAGGGTTTGACGCGTACAGGGATTTCATCGGAAGATCGCTGATCTATTTTAACCCTACGCTGGAAAGCCCGATGCCGAGATCGAGAACGGAGGCGATGCTTTCCGGGTCGTGTGTAGTGACGCTGAATAACCAAGACACCGATCGCTTCATTGAGCACGGAAAGAATGGATTTTTTGTTCCGAACAATCCGGCAGTTGTCGCGGATCTTTTGACCGGACTGATCAACGGCTTTTATGGCAAGTGCGTGGAGATCGGACAAGAAGGCAAAAAAACGGCGCGTGAGCATTTCCACATGAGCCGCTTTCAGTCGGAGTGGCGAGCGCTGCTCGAACGCGTGATCGCAGAAAATAAAAAATAATTTATATCACACACATGAAGATCGGAATTTTAACGATGGAGGTGTACGAAACAAGAACGCCGGACAGCGTGGGGTCGAGCCGTATCCGGGGAACGTGGCTTTTGAAATACTGGCCGGAAGCGGAGCTGTTCAAGATCGGCCAAGCGTACGATGTGGTCATATACCAAAAGGCCTTTTTTGTCGAGCACATGAAATTGTTCAAGGGCATCAAGATACTGGATCTGTGTGATCCGGACTGGATCGATGGAAAGCCGGTGAAGGAATGCATCGAACTGTGCGACGCAGTGACATGCAGTAGCGAGCGGCTGGTTGATTTTGTAAAGACCATGACCGACAAGCCGGTGTTCTTTGTCCCGGACCGGGTGGATCTGTCGGTGCATCCGTTCAACAAAAAGCATGAGGGCCGCGCGCGCAGTGTGGTGTGGTACGGCTATCATGGGAATCACAAAGTGCTCGATCAGTGTCTTTCATCGCTCAAGCGGCTCGGGTTGAAGCTGACGATCATCTCGGATCTGCCATATATCACGAACCAAAACGTGCAAGGGATCGATGATGCGTGGATCATGGAGAATCTCAAGAACATCAAATACGATCAGGAATCTTTTGCCGAAGAATTGTGCTACAATGGCGATATGGTTCTGAATCCCCGGATCGAATCGGGCAAATACCAATTCAAGAGCAACAACAAAACATATATCGCGTGGGCGCTTGGCATGCCGGTTGCGAAAGATAGCGAGGATCTTGAACGGTTCATGGATCCGGACGAGCGGACGAAAGAGGCGGCGGCCCGGCGAAAAGAGGTTGAGGATCTCTATCGCACCGAGCGATCGGTCGAGGAGTATAAAAATATCATTGATCAAATATCACATGCAAAGCTATGAGGACGGATACAACGGCGATGAGCCGTTGAGTGTGTGGCACAGGATCTTGCTTGCCGTCGTGGTCGTGCTGTATACGATGGTCTGCGTCGCGTTCATCCTGTTACTGATCTGCGCGATCAAGTGGATGGTCGTGTATTTATTATCGATCCCCGCATCAACGTGTCCACAGGTATGAACGAATCATTTTTGAATCCCAAAGAGAGCGACATATCGGCGACCATCTGCCATTATCTGCAGATGAAGAAGTTATTTTTTTACCGCAACAACAACATCCCGCCGGTGTTCAACGATAGGTTCGGCAACAAACAATTTCGGCGGCTTCCGAAATTTACGCCGCGGGGATTACCCGATATCATTGTGGTCAAGGATGGGAAATACATCGGGCTTGAGGTGAAGAAACCACAGTGCGGGAATAGCGCGAAAACATACCAAAGCAAAGAACAGAAAGAATTCGAGCAGAATTTGAAAGCGGCCGGCGGCGAGTATTACGTGGTTGGTAGCATTGATGAGGTACAAAAGATCCTATGATAAAACCAATATGTCCGGAATGCTGTGCCGAGATGGAGTGCACAGACAGAGAAAAGAATCTGTGGGCGTGCCCGAACTGTGTGGGAGCAACAGGGATATCCGGAGAGGGCGCAGCGGCTACCCCGGAGAAAAAAAGATGGTGGCACCGGCCAAAAATCGAAAAGCGTATCATTAAAAAATAATCATGTTCAAAAAACTGTTCAAGTGGATGCTGGTGATCAAGACGATGCGACAGGCGGCAGATCTGTCCTGCCGGGCAGCGTTCTTTGCCGATATAGCGAACGATTTCAATACAAAAGTCGGACAGCAAGACAAAGGAATTTTGGAACTGCAGGAACGTATCAGTGCGGCTGCCAGCGATCACACAAAAGAGGGCAGGGAAAAAAGACAACGAGATGAGCGTGATCTGAAAGCAATGCAGACGGCGCGCGAGAATCTCAACAAAAAAGGAATGGAATCGGCGCAGCACATGATCGAGATGCAACAGAGCGCCGCAGAGCTGCGTGACTTCGCACAATTTATCACAAAAAAAATATGAAATTCAAGATCGTTCCCATCGATTCTGTGGTCCCGGCAGAATACAATCCCCGGAGCATAAAAAAGGAGGCGCTGGATAAGCTGCGTCGCAGTATACGCGAATTAGGCCTTTTGGAGCCGATCGTGGTGAATATACACCCGGGACGCGAGAATATCATCGTGGGAGGGCATCAGCGCGTCGTAGCGGCCAAATTGGAGGGCATCAAAGAGATCCCTGTGGCATTCGTG
>Ga0172379_10002042_pt1 | contig 37334 bp, 30 predicted proteins | sample GrowelOW334metaG_FD_119756 | JGI IMG/M metagenome (GOLD analysis project Ga0172379, IMG submission 119756) | Groundwater microbial communities from an aquifer near a municipal landfill in Southern Ontario, Canada - Groundwater well OW334 metaG | ecosystem: Environmental > Aquatic > Deep... | reverse complement strand
CTTCTTATTTTTGTGCTCAATCTTTTTACGGTTTCGATATTATAATTAAATATATCGACCTTGCAATCTAGTATAATTTCGATTAAATCATAACTATTTGAAAAATCTGATGTTAAAACTTCTATCGTTGAATTCGGGTTTTGTTTTTTTGTTTCTAAGATGATTTTAGACAAATGGATTGCCCCTTTGTCTTCTAGATCATCCCGTGTAACCATTGTTATTACTATGTGCTTAAGATCAAGTTTTTTAGCAGCGAGGGCTATATTGTAGATTTCACTCTCATCCAAAGGAGGAGGAGATTTAGAATGTTTGATATTACAAAATGCGCAAGATCTGGTGCAGACATTGCCGCAAGCTAAAAATGTAGCGCATTTCCTAGAAAAGCACTCAAATTGATTCGGACATAAAGCCTGCGAACAGACAGTATTTATATTCAGGTCTTTTAAAATGTTATCTGTTTTTAGAACTTTTCCTGTAGGAATATCTCGTCTTAGATGTTTGGGAAATTTCATATTTTCAGGTTTGGTGGAAAATTAATCGGCCGATTCTGGGAAATAAGTGCAGCTTCATGCCAGCTTTCAGGCAATGTAGGATGCGCATGAATAGTTTTTATTATTGATTCAGCAGTAAGTCTGTTAGTAATTGCAAGGGCCATTTGGGCAATTAATATTGAAGATGCATAACCGGTTGATTCAGCACCTAAAATTAATTTTGTTTTTTTATCGAAAATCACTTTTACCCAGCCTTCTCTTTCATTCAGGGCAAATGATTTTCCAAGAGCAGAAAAAGGGAATTTCCCGATATCGGCATCTATGTTCAGCTCTTTGGCTTTTTCTTCGCTGATCCCTACAGATGCTATTTCAGGTTTTGTAAATATTACAAATGGAACAGCAGAGTAAGACATAGTGTTTTCTATGCCTGCAATTGTATCAACAGCAACAATAGCCTCATGGGACGCCGTATGAGCCAGCATGTACTTTCCAACTACATCTCCAATAGCATAAATATTTGGAATGCTGGTTCTCATTTTTTCATCAACAACAATCTCTTTTGATTTTCCTGTTTTAATATTGATTTTCTCTAAATTAAGATCTTGGGTATTTGGTCTTCTGCCGACAGCAATTAAAGCGATCTGAGCGTCGATTTCTTCATTTGTGTCTAATTTGATTTTAATGCCGTCATTATTTTTTTCCAGATTTAGAATTTTTGCTTTTGTCTTGATATCGATTCCGTTATTTTTAAATGATCTGCTCAAAAAATCTGAAATGCTTTTAGTGTATTGGAATAAAATCGCTTCCATCGATTCAATTATAGTAACTTTAACATTTAGTCTTGCGAAGAAAGAAGCAAATTCGCAACCGATATAGCCACCTCCGACTATTGCAATGCTCTTAGGTAGTTTTTTCAGATTAAGTATGGATGTGGAATCAAAAACATTTTCATGATCCATTTGAATATTCGGCAATTGATTAATATAAGATCCTGTTGCGATTATTATGTTTTTTGCGCTGATATCTTGATCTTGAACATGAATTGTGTTTTGATCAATAAAATTAGCCGAGCCTTCAATGATATCTACTTTGTTTGATAGAATAAGGTTTTTTAATGAAGATCTGAGGTTTTGAACAATACTATCTTTTCTCTCAATCATCTTAGTCAGATCAAAACTGAAACTTTCAATAGATATCCCAAAAAAAGATGCTTTTTTTATGAGATCTAAATTATCTGAACAGCTAAGCAGAGCCTTGGTCGGGATGCATCCCTGATTTAGACAAACTCCTCCAACATGACTTTTCTCGATCAATGCGACTTTAAATCCTAATTGAGCTGCTCTGATCGCGGCAGTATATCCGCCAGGACCGGCGCCGATAATTGCAAGATCATAATTTTTATATGTCATGTTTAACCTATAAGTTTTTTTTATAATTTAATTTATTTCTTAAAATGTTTCTACATCTTCTTTCTGTAACCATTTTTTAGGGTGTTGAAATGTTGATCAAATTAGATTTTTTTTAGATAATCCGTTAAAAAAAATATAGAAAAAAGTGATCATTTTACATAATTTCATTTGCAATAGGCATAATTTTTGTTAATAATATAGCATGTATAGAAAAAAGAGGATAATATGCAAAATCAGCGAACTAAACTGTGTCCTAATTGCGATGGAAGAGTTGAATTGGATGCGAACATTTGCCCGTTTTGCGGTAATAGTATCTTAGAAAGAAATGATACAAAAAATCAAAAAGCTGCTGCAGATAATAAAACATCATCTTATGAAGACACTCTTTCTTCTTTATACCCCCCTCCATACAAACCAAAATCTATGGAAGCTGTTGCTAATTTTTCAGAAGATCAGGAAAGTTCTGATGAAGAAGAAACAGAAAAAACGGCAAATGTTAAAAGCGCCTTGATTCCAACAATTCTTTTTTGGATAGGCATTAATATTTTAACTTTCAGCTTGATTTTATTGTTTTTCTCTCATGACGGTATTTTGCAGCTTGAGTGGAATGCCAAGTTTTGGTTTTTTTATGCAATAATGGCATTGCCGCTTTTATACTTTGGTTTTAAAGGACTTAAGGAAGTAGATTAAAATTTAATTTTACATTATCCAGCTTCATTTTTAGATTTTTTTGATACAAATCATTAATTGTTACGTAATTGCGAATTAATTAACAATTTTATCATTAATAATAATTTAAAATTAATAAAAAAATAGTTATAATTATATTTATAATTTAGATATGGATATAATTATGTTTAATGTAATTAATAATTATAATTATAATCGCAAAATTCCAGGTTCAGAAAATAGTTTTATCAAAAAAAACACAACTTCAGTAATATCTGGTCTTGCAATTGTTTCTTTGGGAATCATAGGACTTGGTTATTTGAGCGTAGGTTGTTCAAGTTTGGCATTTTTGTCTTCTTCTGCTGGGGTAAGCCGGTACCTTGATGTTTTAAGGAAAAGACGGGAAGATGATGAAAAATTAAAAGAATTGCCAATTTTATAAAATTCTTGAAAAATTTCTAAAATAAAAAAGCAAAGCAATAAAACTTTATAAAAAACTAAAAAAGACAAAAGCATCTTTAAAAGATGCTTTTTTATTTAGTTTTGGTTTGAGATGCCGCAGCATTTTTTATATTTTTTACCGCTTCCGCAGGGACAGTCATCGTTTCTTCCTACTTTATTTTCATTTAATATAGGCATAGCTTTAACTTCTACTTCTTCTTTAGGTTGTTCGTTGATCTGATCGAATTGAGGGATAAAAGATTTTTGGGTATGCATCTGCATTTGTTTGATTGTTTCCTGAAGTCTCATTTGCGGAGAGATCATTTCAAATCTAAATAGATCGGAGGCTATATCCATTTTAAGCTTCTGGGAAAATTTATCAAAAAGCGCAAAAGCTTCATGCTTAAATTCAATCAAAGGATCTTTTTGGGCAACAGATCTTAAGGAAACGTCTGTTCTTAAATGATCGATATTAAGTAGATGCTCCTGCCAGATTAAATCAATTTTTCTGATCATTATGTTTTTAATGACATTTTTAATAACGTCTTTAATATCTTCTTCATCTTCTGTTTTCTTGAAATTGAGTATCATGTCTTTTTGAATATTCAATTTTTCATCAAAAGCATTTAAGATTCTTTCAACTGAAATTTTTTCGATTTCTGGCATAGTTATGTAGTCGCTGTCAAAGTCTTTTGCGTCAAATGATACGGGAAAGTTTTCAACCAGCCATTTTGTAAAACCGATTGGGTCCCAATGAGTCTCCCTATCTTGAAAACATTCGGATATTTTATAAGTTATAATGCTTTCGATTAAATCTTTTGCCAAATCCTGAGGATTATCGGTTTTTAATAGGTCGTTTCTAAAAGAATAAATTTCCTGTCTTTGCTTATTCATCACGTCATCATATTCAAGTGTGTGTTTACGCATCATAAAGTTTCTCTGTTCGATTCTTTTCTGGGCGGTTTCGATTGATTTATTCAATACTTTGGCAGATATAGGTTCACCTTCCGGCGGTCTGAACCTTTTTAACATCGAAGTAAGTCTAGGTGATGCAAAAAGTCTCATTAGAGAATCTTCAAATGAAATATAAAATTGTGAAGATCCGGGATCTCCAAGTCTTGCAGATCGACCTCTTAACTGACGATCAATTCTTCTTGATTGGTGTCTTGTTGTCCCAATCACATGCAGACCGCCAATTTCTTTAACTTCAGGAGAAAGTTTAATATCAGTTCCTCTTCCGGCCATATTGGTGGCTATGGTAATCATGGATTTTTTTCCTGCATCAGCGATTATTTCAGCTTCTTTCTCATGATTTTTTGCGTTTAGCACATGATGAGGAATAGAATTCTGCTTTAAAATTCTTGAGAGCTTTTCTGAAATTTCAACAGATTCAGTTCCAATCAAGATCGGACGACCCTTTTCATGCAAAGCTTTAATATCTTTTAAAATAGCAGAGTATTTTTCTCTTTCTGTCATGTAAATCTTATCATCGCTGTCGACCTTTTTGCATTTGCAGTAGGTGGGTATTTCTAGAACATCAATTTTGTAAATTTGCTTGAATTCATGAGCTTCAGTTATTGCAGTACCAGTCATTCCAGATAATTTTTCATACATCCTGAAATAGTTCTGCAAGGTGATTGTTGCATAAGTCTGGGTTTCTTTTTGAACTTCTAGGTTCTCTTTTGCTTCGATAGCCTGATGCAAACCGTCGGAGAATCTTCTTCCCGGCTGTGGCCTGCCTGTGTTTTCATCAATTATGATGATTTCATTCTGCTGGATAATATAGTCTACATCTTTTTCCATCAAAAGATGTGCTCTAAATAATTGTCTTAAATTATGAGATCTCTCTTTTCTTTTCGCATCTTCTTCTCGAAGTTTAACTTTCATTTCCATTTTTTGGGTTTCCGATAACACAGTATCTTCATCGATCTTCGCATACTCATACCCTAAATCAAGCATCAGAAAGTCATTTTTTGCATCTTCATCATCAGCAAATTTTGCCCAAGCTGCAATTCCTTTATCGGTAAGTTCATATTCACTGGCCCTTTCATCGATAATTATAAAAAGCTCTGATAGAGCTAAAGCTTTTTCTTTTTTGTTCTGTTCCATGTGAAAATATGTTTCGATTTTTTCTATTTCTTCTCGCAGTTCCGGATTTTCTTTTACCCTTTTTAGAATTTTATTTGTAGGGGTGCCTTTATTAACGAGCCAAAGTTTATGCAAGGCTTCTTTTTTATTTTTTTCTTCTTCTTTAGTAAGTTTTTTTTGAGGTTTTTCCGAACCGTTTTCTTCGCTTTCAACATGATTGTCTAAAATTTCGAGATCTAAAAGAATTTTTCTGGCTTCAGATGCAAATCTGGAGCATAGATCTCTTTGATTTTTAACAAGAAGAGAAACATTTGATTTTAAATCGTCATACATTTGTTTGCTTTCAGCGGCAGGTCCGGAAATAATAAGAGGTGTTCTTGCTTCATCTATTAAAATCGAATCTATTTCATCAACTATTGCAAAATAATGATCTCTTTGGGATTGTTCTTCTTTTGAACTCGCCATTGAATTATCCCTAAGATAATCAAAACCAAATTCCGAAGCTGTTCCATATACTATGTCAGCTGCATATATCTCTTTTCTTTCATGAAGGGGAACATCATTTGTAAGGGCGCTGACAGTCAAATTTAATTTTTTAAATATTGTGCCGATCCACTCTGAATCTCTTTTTGCAAGATAGTCATTAACGGTCACAAGATGAGAGCCTCTTCCTGTAAGGGCGTTCAAATATAAAGGCATTGAGGCTGTAAGAGTTTTTCCTTCGCCTGTCTGCATTTCAGAGATTGATCCATAATACATTGCGATCGCGCCGACCATTTGAACATCATATGGGACCATATCCCATTTTTGATCGTATCCTGAAACGTGTATTTCTGTGCCGACAAGTCTTCTGCAGATGTTCTTGACGGTAGCAAAAGCCTCAACGAGCAGAGAATCCAGGCTTTCTCCCTCTTTATATCTTTTTTTAAATTCTTCGGTTTTTGCAATAACAGAAGATTCATCTAATAACTGATAAGATTTTTCAACTTCGTTGATCTGTTTTACAATTTTATAATATTTTTTTACCTTTCTGGTTTGTTGTGTGCCAATTATATTTTTTAAAAATTTAAACATTTTATCGCTAGCCTGCTAATTTATATAAATTTTAATGTATTATGAATTTTCATACAAGTATTCTACTTAATTTTAAAAATATTTTTTTTAGTTATATTTTTGATTATATATATAAATAATATAAATATTTTTATTTTGTAATAAAAATTTTTAATCAGTTTTTTATATTTATTTTTAATACAAAAAAAATTAAAATAAAAACTCTCGGACATTTTTTGGAATACAGATGATAGAAGGCAGAAATGTTAAAATAAGACCTTTAAAAGAAAAAGAAATCGGTCTCTTTTTTTCTTTTTTAGAAGCAGCAATGATTAAAAATGAGTTTCTTCCTTTTGATATCATTGAATCAGAATTCTGCTTCAAAAAAGAATTTCAGTCTGATGGTTTGTGGAAAGAAAATAATGGCATGGCCGTGATTTTGGACTTCGAAGACCAGATAATTGGAATGATTTCTTACAATAAAGCTCATTTTTTGGATGCTTTTGAATTAAAATATATAATTTTCGATGAGATAAACAGGGGAAAAGGTTATATGAAAGAGGCATTGAAGCTTTTTTCAAATTATTTATTTTCTTCTAAAAAAATTAATAGGATTCAATTGACTATTCCAAACTATCATAGGGCCTCAATCGCTGTTGCGCAAAAGTGCGGATATGTCTTTGAAGGAATCGCAAGAGAAGCAATTTTTTCCAACGGCGAATATCTGGACGTGTGCGTATATTCTCTTTTAAGAAGAGAAATAAAGCATTGATTTAATGATTTAAGTAAGCTACATTTTTGATATGGAAATAATTACTCTCTACGATAAAAATAAAAAATTAAAAGTTGAAGAAAAAGTCTACTTCAAAAATACGCTGGAGTTTTTATATAACGGCTCTTTCTTATCAAGATTTTTTGTAAATTCAATTTCAAGATTTTCATTTTTTTCTAAATTTATCGGATTTATTAATAACTTGAAGATCAGTAAATACAAGATTAAGTCGTTTATCGAGCATTTTCAAATTGATGAAAAAGAATTCGAAAAAAAAACTTCTGATTTCAGATCGTTTAATGATTTTTTTATAAGAAAGCTTAATAAAAATGCCAGATCGATCGATCCTGATGAAAATGTTTTAGTATTTCCCTGCGATGGCAGATTTTTAGCGATCCCGAATATTAATGATTTTGATTTTTTTGAAGTCAAAAATCAAAGATTCAATATATTTGAATTTTTAAATGATAAGAATTTGGCAGATCAATACAAAAATGGTTCTATGCTGCTTTGCAGATTAGCTCCTCAGGATTATCATAGATTTTATTTTCCATCAGATTGCATTCCAAGCGAATCAAAACTTATTAATGGACATCTATATTCTGTAAATCCTATTGCTTTGAAAAAAAATATTAAAATTTTGTCACAGAACAAAAGAATGATCACAACTTTAAAAACAAAGAATTTCTCAGATGTTCTGTATATAGAAATCGGCGCTACAAATGTTGGCTCGATTAATCAAAGTTTCTTCCCCAACACAGAATATAAAAAAGGTGAGGAAAAAGGTTATTTTTCTCTTGGGGGATCTTCAATTGTTCTGCTATTTAAAAAAGATACTATTGTTTTTGATCAGGATTTAGTTGAGATGTCAAAAGAAAGAATTGAAACTTTAGCTCATCTGGGTCTTAGATTTGCTTCAAAAAAAGAAAGATCTTAAATATTAAATTATTATGTTCAACGATTTTCAATTACTAAGAAGTTCTTAATTTTTTTAACTGCTTTCAATAGTTTAAAAGATATTTTGTTGCTAGAAGCTTTAGAATTATGAATGTTCTTTAAAAAAAAATCACTTTTTACTAAAATGAAGTTGAACTTCAAAAAAGTAAAAGAGATGTTTAAACGAGAGTTAGAGACTGAGCTTAAGGAACTTGCGAAAGGTTATCCAATAATTACTGTAATTGGACCTCGCCAATCCGGTAAAACTACAATAGTCCAACATGCTTTTCCAGAAAAATTATATGCAAATTTAGAATATCCCGATACCAGAGCTTTGGCGCTTAAAGACCCAAGAAGTTTTTTAGATCAGTTTCCAAATGGGGCAATTCTAGATGAGATTCAGCGAATGCCGGAGCTCCTTTCGTATATTCAGCCACTTGTTGATAAAAAAGATCAAAAGGGCATGTTTATTTTAACCGGGAGCCATCAACTTGAATTGCAGGCTGCTATATCTCAATCTTTAGCAGGGCGAACAGCTCTTTTAACATTGCTTCCTTTAAATCTTTCTGAAATTGAAGCTGCCGGATTTAATCTTTCCATCGATGAATGGATGCTTAAAGGAGGCTATCCCAGGATTTATAAAGAAAATCTGGATCCAACTAAAGCATATAGGAACTATTATCAGACTTATGTTGAGAGGGATCTGCGTCAGTTGATCCAGGTCAAGGATCTGATGCAGTTCGAAAGATTTGTCCAAATCCTTGCAGGTAGGATCGGACAGATCCTTAATATGGAAGAAATTGGTGGAGAGGTTGGGATTTCTTCACATACAGTAAAACAGTGGATTTCTATTCTCGAAGCATCTTTTATTGTTTTTAGACTGCCGCCTTATTTTGAAAATTTTGGTAAACGAGTAATTAAGTCACCCAAACTTTATTTCAATGATGTTGGATTGGCTGTTTATCTATTAGGAATTCAAAATGAAATTCAGCTTAGTAGAGATCCTCTGCGGGGAAATTTATTTGAAAATGCAGTAATTTTAGAGTTAAAAAAGTATCGGCTAAATCGTGGCCTTGATCCTTCTCTTTTTTATTATCGGGACATTCAAAAAAATGAGATCGATGTTATTTACAAGAAAGGTCACAATCTAGTTCCAATTGAAATTAAGTCTTCAAAAACCTATCACACAGAATTTATTGAAAAACTTCGTTATTTTCAAATGATTGCAAAAGAGCGTGCTCCTGAAGCATTTTTGATTTATGGTGGGGAGTCCGAACAGAAAATTCACTCTGCGAGGCTTTTGAATTTTAAACATGCTGCTAAAGCAGTTGAAGATTGATCCTGTTTTATCAACAAGGATTTTAAAAAATCAAAAGAGTGATACAGAAAGACAATCTTTGTCTGGGTGAGGTTAGTGTATAGGCTAAACTAGCAATTTAACTATAAATTTCTTTGCTCATTGGGTGGTTTTGAACAATATGATCTTTTGTTTTGCAGCGTTTTCTTTCAAAATAAATTATTTGCAAAGGAATTAAAACTGTAGCTCATTTCTGATTGAGACTTGCTAAAAAAACAAACGTAAGAGAAAAGTATTTAAATGAATTTGCTGTTTTTAATCTAAAATTATTGAACCTAAATTCGTAAGTATCAACTTTTTCAAAATAAAAAAATTCAAAATTAAGTGCATGGATTACAATATGTTATATCGTTTATTTTAAACCGCGCCTTACTTCATCTTTTTAGTGAAACAAAATACTTATAAAATCGAATCTTTAAATGACTTTTTGGGGGTAAAAGGAATTTTTTTAGTTTTTTTATTTAATAACGCTAAGTATTATAAATCAGAAAAAAATGAATAAATCATATTTTTGCTAAAAGAATATAAATTCATAAGCAAAATATTGAAAATGAAAATTTGAAGTTTTATGAAGGGATAAATCTGCATGAAAAAAGTATTTTTTATATTAATGATATTGTTAATTAATGGTTATGCAGATGAATCTTTTAAATCTTTTCCTATTAACAAAGCATATGAATCTTTCCTGCCAAATGAAATTGTTCAATGTAACGACACTACTATTACTGATCTTTCCATTATTAAAATGCTTCAAGATAAAAATGATCCAAAGGATATAAAATGTATAATTATTAATGGATCGTTTCTTACAGATAAAGGAATTTCAAATATTGCAAAATACTGTCCAAATCTTGAAATGCTTGATCTTCAAGGTGATTATATTACGGATTTAGGAGTTGAAATAATATCTTTAAACTGTCCTTGTCTAAGGTTTTTATCTCTTGATGCCACAAATCATGGGTTAATTAGCGACACAGGTTTGTCTTTTTTAATAAACAACTCTAAAAAATTAAAGGGTTTATCGCTTTGTAATCATTATAATATAACTAAATTAGGGTTTAAATCATTTGAAGAGAAATTGAATTTAGAATTTTCATGTTTTTCTTACAACACAGCTTTTGATTATGATGAAGAAGAACAATTAATTGAACTCAACGGGTTTGGCTGCGATGATGAAAAATTATTGGAAATTATCAAAAATGTTCCTTTTCCTTCACTGATCAAAAAAATCTATATTTCATTTGAACCTTTACTAAGTGAAAAAGCGATTTTTTATATTGCTGAAAATTGCCCAAATCTTACATCTTTACTTATCAGCAACAATATTTTAACAGATGAAGGATTATTAGCCCTTTCTCAGAATTGTAAAAATCTAGAAGTATTTGAGGGTAGTTTATCTAATTCAAAAGTCACTATTCAAGGGCTCTTAACTTTTGCAGAATCTTGTCCAAACCTTATTAGTTTAGATTTAACATTGAGTAATTCAGGTATTAAAAATGAAGATATTTCAAATCTGATAAAAAAGCTTCCTCTTTTGGAAGGAATATATTTAACAGGTAATATCTCAATTCAGGATCAAATAAAAATTTTAAACATAGATTTGAATGATAAATATAATAAACAAGAAATTGAACGTTTTGAAAAATTAGAAGGAAATTTACAATCTGCACCATCATTGCTAACCGATAAAGATATTTTAAATATAGCTAAAAATTGCCCTAAACTTAGAATTATCGACTTTAAATATAATCCAGAAATTACCTGTTTGAGTATAATGCAACTCCTTAAAAGTTGTCCAAATCTAAGTCAATTATATTTATATGGAACTTCTATAACAAAAGAAGATGTTGATAGAATTTTAGAATTATATCCAAATATTGATATTGAATATGGAATTTTTCCAAATAAAATAGAAAATAATTTCTAACTTATAAGAATAGATGAGTGTCTATAGAGCTTGCCATTTTTATAATCTTTTTACAGGTAGCTTAATGTGCGAAGCTCATTAGATCCTGCATTTAATAAATTCAAAAATTAGCTTTCACTGATTTTAGAAAACAGTATTTTTTCACCAAAAATGAAGTTGAATTTCAAAAAAGTAAAGAACTGTAGAAAAAATTAGCGATTAATTTCTTTGCACATTGGACAGTTTTGAACAATATGACCTTTTGCTTTACAGTATTCTCTTCCAAAATGAATTATCTGCAAGTGAAGTTTGTGCCAGTCTTTTTTAGGAAAAGTTCTTTTTAAATCTTCTTCGATCTCTTTTACATTTTTGCCTTTTGATAAACCCCATCTTCTTGCACATCTTTGTATATGAGTATCTACAGGGAAGGCATCCTTTTTAAAGCCCTGGCTCATAATAACTGAAGCTGTTTTGTGGCCGACTCCGGGAAGAGATTCTAGTTCTTCAAAAGTAGAATGCACTCTGGAATTGTATTTCTGAATCAGGATTTTGCTCAGCTCTAGAACTGCTTTTGTCTTTCTATTAGATAATCCAATGGGCTTAATGATTTTTTTTAATTTGGACTCAGAGAATTTTAACATTTCTTCAGGTGTTTTAGCTTTTTTGAATAGATCTGATGTAATTTCATTCACTTTTACATCTGATGCCTGGGCTGATAGCACAATAGCGATCAAGAAGGTATATAAATTTTTGTGATGAAGGGTAATTTTTGGGTCTGGAAAATATTTATTTAATATTTTTTTGACTAACAGAGCTCTTTTATTTTTCATTTTCCAATACAAAACTTTGAAAAAATTGAATTTAATATTTCTTCTGTTATATCAAATCCAATTATTTTAGAAAGCTCTTTTAATGTTTCCTTTAGATCGAGGGATATAAACTCATATGGAGATTGTTTTTTTAAACCATCTGTTGCTTTTTCTAAATATTTTATAGCTTCATCTAAAGCAGTTTTATGTCTTGCTTTGGTTATAATTATTTCATCATTTGAAATATTTGCCTTAAAGGCAAGTTTCTCAATCATTGCATACAGATTGTCTAACCCTTTTTTTTCTTTTGCTGAAATTTCAACAGTGTTTTGATAATTGATTTTATCTATATGAGAAGATAAATCCATTTTATTTAAAGCAATTATAGTTTTGTCTTTTTCAATAGTTTTAAGTAATTTTTTATCATCTTCATTTAAGGACCTTGAAGCATCTAGAACCAAAATAGTGATATCTGCTTTTTCGTGTTCTTTTTTTGATCGTTTTATTCCTTCTTTTTCGATTACGCAATCTGTATCCCTTATGCCTGCAGTATCAATAAGACGATAGTTCATATCATTAATTATGAGATCTTCTTTTAATACATCTCTAGTTGTTCCGGATATCTCTGTAACAATCGCTCTATCCTCTTTTAGAATCGCGTTCATTAAAGAAGATTTGCCTACATTCGGAGTTCCGATAATACAAATGGTTTTTCCATCTTTTATGGCTTTCCCATTTTCAAATGTATCAGATAGCTTTTTCATCTGATCTAAAATGCCAGTTAATCTTTCAATTAATTCATCGGCAGACGAAAACTCTAAACCTTCTTCAGGGAAATCCATCGTAGCTTCAATTATTGCAGATATTTCAATAAGTTCTTTCTGATATTTCTTAATTTCAATAGATAATGAACCTTCCAGCTGATCTTGAGCAGCTTTGAGAGCATATTTATTTTTTGCCGAAATTAATTCTTGTATCGATTCTGCTTGGATGAGATCTATTTTTTTGTTTAAAAAAGCCCTTAGGGAAAATTCACCCGGGAGAGCTGCTCTAGCTCCGGATTTCAGTGTTATATTTAAAATTCTTTGAGTAATAAGTCTTCCGCCATGACACTGTATTTCAACGATATCTTCGCCTGTAAAGGAATTTGGAGATAAGTAAATATTTAAAATGGCTGTATCGATAGTATTCTTTTCTTCATCTAAGATTTTGCCAAAATGCGAAGAATGGCTTTTAAACTTTTTTACATCTTTGGAAAAAATTTTAGAAGCGATTTCCAAAGCATCCTTGCCGCTTAAACGGACAATGGATATTGCTCCTTCACCAATTGGGGTAGAAATAGCTGTAATTGTATCTTGTTTATTATATTGCATAATTTGTTTTGTCAATTTTTATTATATTATAATACATTTTATTATTATTTTTATCTATAAAAAATTTTAAAGTAATATTAATAAAATAGTTATTATAAACAATAAAAACTTTGTTGCATTATTCTTAAATGAAATAAAGATTAAAAATTCATGTTTTGGGAAAAAATATGAATCACATTTTAATTTTATATTATGATTTTGCCTAAGATTGGAAAGGTGAATTTTTTGATTGATTTATGGAATGCTATTTTTAAGATTATTGGAAAACGGTGTCTTTACTAATTTGTTATTGATTATAAATATTTTTTGTTCTGTTAACAAATTATCCTTTTTTAAAAAAAACTTTAAATGATAGCATTCTTGTTTTTATTTTAACCGGGAGCTGTTTATGCTAAAAAAAATTAGAAATTTTTTAATTATATTATTTTTTGTTTTTTCACTAAATTCAGCATTTGCTAATGATGAGGCAGATGCAAATAAGAAAAAAGCAAAAGAGGAGAATCAAAAGTTTTTAAAGATTTTTCAAAAAAGTCAAATACATAAAAGCAATATAAATAAGAAAGATGGTTCAAATAAAAACAAATTAAAAAAAGTTGCTGCAAAAAATTTAAAAAAATCTCATAAAAAATTTAATAACGGCAATGAAGCAAAGATCGTTTCTACAGGTTTAAAAGTTACTAATTTCAATTCAGATTTAGCCTTAATGGATTTGGAAATAGATATGAAAATGCTTCAGTCTAAGTTCGGAGAGAATCTTTCCCGTATCTTTATGAAGATTAATCCGATCCTAAATGAAATTTATGCAGAGATGATGTCAGGGGTCGATATTCCTTTAGATATATTGTCCTACATTCCTGAAGAAGTCGGCCTAGGCGATGTTGACAATTCAAATTTCGGTTCCATCTATTTGGAAAAACTACAAGGATTTTTCTCATCTATTTGTAAAGGTGATATCTATGAAGCTGAAAAAACTTTATCTGAAAATGCTATATTAAAAATTATAGTAGATGAGTTGCTTTTTGATGCTTATATTGTAAAAAATGATGTTGTAAATGCAGAAAGAATCTTTCTCTCTGTGCACTTTGATGAAGATGATTCTTTTGAAAGATTAGAATATATTGAAATATTAGTTTTAGCTTATTTAAGAAATAACGATTTCGCCTCAGCTGAAAAATTAGCTAATTCAATAAATGACGAATTTGATAGAGATATGATACTAGCTAAAATAGTTAAATATTATTCTTGGATAAATGACACAGAAAATGCTCTTGGAATAATAGAAAATATGAATTCTTATTATAATAAAGAGGATGCTCTTGTTAATGTTATTGATTCATATGCAAGGCAAAACAAGATTCAGGAGATTCAAAAATTATTGATTTCTTCAGATTATTATGGTTTAAATCAGAGAGTTTCTTTCATCTTAAATATATATCAAAACAATTTAGATAAGGCTTATGAAATTTTTCAATCGGCTAATTTTTCAGATTTTTTTATTGAGGACTGTATAAAAAATATCGTAGAGATATTTTTGTCCAACAATAGAATTGATGAGGCAAGAGTATTGGTCGATAGATTTTGTGATGAAGAAATGATAGACGATATTTGCTTCGATAAAGAAGATCTTTACTTAGATTTTGTTTATGCATATTTGAGAAATAAAGATATTTATAAAGCAAAAGAAGTTAGAGATCAAATCTTGGATCCAATATCCAAATGGTATGCATCAAAACTAATTTCAATTTTTATAAATGGATAAACTTAATCTTGATTAAATATTTTGCAGCGCTTTTGTGATAAGTGAGCTTAGCTCAACTTTATCATCAAAGCTCTGCATTGCAGTTTTTACCGCTTTTTGGGCTTGATTAGCGTTATATCCTAGATTCATTAGAGCAGCTATAGCATCAAAAGCTATCGATCCGCTGCCGTTTGGATAAGATGCAGGCAGAGAAGACTTGTCAATAGTTTTAATTTTATCTCTTAGATCAACGATTAATCTTTCCGCTGTTTTTTTACCGATACCGGGAACCTTGCTTAAAATTCTAATATCGGCATTAGAAATGGCAAGATGCAGATTTTCTACATCAAGATGTCCTAATAATAAATTTGCTGTTTTAGCGCCGACTCCGGAAACTGTCATTAAAAGTTCAAAAACTTCTTTTTGAACTTTTGTCAAAAAACCATAGAGGGTTTGAGAATCTTCTTTTACAATGTAGGAAATATACAACAAAACTTCAGTTTTATCAAGCAGTGATGAACTGATGCAGGCGGGGATGAAAATTTTGTAGCCGAGTCCATTTACATCAACTATAGCCTTCTGATTGTCTGCTTCTATCAATTTGCCTTTTATATATTCAAACATATTAAGTCCTTATTTTATTTAAAAAATCCATCTGATGCGCATGACAGATTGCAAGCGCTAATGCATCTGCCGCATCCTCAGGAGTGGGGTCTTGAGATAAATTTAATAGCATTTTAAGCATTTTTTGCACCTGATATTTTGAAGCAGCTCCATTTCCCACAACTGATTGTTTTGCTTTTCTTGGAGCGTATTCATAAATCGGAATGTTGTTTTTTTCAGCAGCTACTATTATTGAACCTCTTGCCATTCCAAGTTTAAGTGCTATTTGAACATTTTTCTTAACGAATTGGGTTTCTACAACAACTGCATGAGGCTTGTATTTTTCGATTAGTTTTTCTATACCATCAAAAATTATGAAATATCTTTTTGAAAGGGGATATTTTTGAGGCGGGCGAATGCAGCCGTAATCTACAGCTATGTGCTTATTATTTAATGTTTTAATAACACCATAGCCTGTGATTTTTGTTCCGGGATCAACCCCTAAAATAATTTTTGAATTATCTTCCATAATCTTTTTTTGCTTATAGATAATTAATATCACAATTCCAAAAAAAGTGCTTTAATTTTAATAAAAATGATTTTTATGCAATAATTTATAGGTAAAAGGAAGATCGAAAATAATGCAGAATCAAGTAAAAAAAATAATAGTCCGCATGCCCAATTGGGTTGGCGATGTTATTATGGCCTTACCTGTTCTTGAAGATATAAAAAATAATTATCCCAATGCATTTATTTCTGTTTTAATAAATGAAAAGCATTTCGATCTTCTAAAAAATAATGACAGCTTCTCTGAAGCGCTTCTTCTAAAAAATGGATCTGAGAGCAGAAAAGATATTATAAAAAAGATAAAAGGGATCGGTTTTGATATGGGAGTATTGTTAACTAATTCTTTTTCGTCAGCCTTTTTATTTTATAAGGCAAATATAAAAAGCATAATTGGATATAAAAAAGATCTTAGAGGATTTTTTTTAAATCATGCTCTTCCTTTTCCAAAAGAAAAAATTCATCAGATAATTAAATACAAAATGCTTTTAAAGCCTTTGCAGATAAAGATAAGTTCTACCAGGCCCAAACTATATTTAAATCCAGAAGAGCTTGCAAAAGCTAAGCAAATGCTGGATAAATTAGGATTTCAAGATGGGAAAAGACTTATCGGGATTAATCCTTTGGCAAGATATGGGAGCGCAAAATGTTGGGAAGAAAAAAATTACATATCAGTTATCGAAAAAATTTCAAGTGATGCAAAAAATTTTATTTTTTTAACAGGTGATGAATATTCACAGGATCAGATTAACAAGATCTGCAGGGGAATGCCGAAGAATGTAATTAATTTAGCGGGAAAAACGAACTTACGTGAGCTTATTGCTTTGATTAACTTGAGTGATCTTTTTATAACAAATGATAGCGGTCCTATGCATATTGCCTCAGCATTACAAATTCCTTTGATTGCAATTTTTGGTTCGACCTCGGAAATTTTAACGGGGCCATATTCTAATAATTCTATTGTAATTAATAAAAAAGTTAAGTGTTCCCCATGTTATAAAAGAAAATGCTCAAAAGATTTTTGCTGCATGAAATCAATTAGCGTAAATGAAGTGATGGATAATATAAATCATATTTTGAAGTAAAATGTTAAAAAAAATAATTAGAAAAATTAGATCTAATCCGCTTGATAAGATTTTATCTAAAGCAAAAAAAAATAATAACAAAAGTTTCCTTTTGGCCTGGAATAGAGCTCTAGGAGATGTCTCTTTAGGTCTTTATGCAATTGTGCATAGAATCAAAGAATATATTCCTGATGCCCAAATAACTTTTATCATAAGAGAAGATCTAAAAGATGCTTTTTAATTTTTGGATGTTAAATATATTACAGTGCCGTTTTGGAGAAGATATCTTCCGTATGATATTTATCACACACTAAGTCTTTTGAATTTAAATCACCAAGATTTCGATGTAATTATTGAACACCCTGATCCAAATTATTGGGTAAAATGGCAAATATCCAATCTGGTTCCTAAGCTGAAATGGAAGAATGAACTTGATGATCTCTGGAAAAAGTTTAATCTTCCCGATAATAAGGTATTAATCGGAGTTCAGGCGGGTATTGAAACAAAACACAGCTCATGGAGAAACTGGCCCAGTGATAGTTTTAAAGATCTTTTTGAGCGTAGTCACCCTGATGTTAGATTTGTTCTTTTAGGTGTTGATAATAATATAAAATATGAAAATGAAAATATTATTGATTTAAGAGAAAAAACTTCGATTTTAGAAGCACTATCTATTTTAAAAAACAAATGTTTGTATTTCGTTGCTTTAGATTCGGGTTTATTATCGCTTTTTTATTACATAGACGCTGATTTTCCAATAAAATTACTAGCTCTTTGGGGGTCAAGGAATGTCGGCGTTATCAAGCAAAATGTAAGTTCTCCAAATAAGAAAATGCGATACATCCCATTTGTATATAAGAAAGGGCTTCAAAATTTGCATCCGGATACAATAAAAAAACATATTTATCCAAATGATATTAAAGATGTTTTAAGAAAAAACAATCAAAAGAAATTGGCTGATGAACTTGAAAAATTGTCATTTAATCAAAAAAGAGAATTGATAAAAGATATTTTTTGTCTGGATCAGATTGTTTTAAAAAAACAAAAGATATTTTTTTCTAAAAAAGGCGAAGCTGGTTTAAATAAAACTTCTTTTGAAAAAGATTCTATTCCTTATGAGAAAGAAAACAGGGCCGATATCAAAGATTTAAAAAATGGAAAAAAAGTTTTGGCTTCATCTGAAGCGGCCTGCATTATCATGGCTGCAGGTCAAGGATCTCGCCTTGGGTTTTTAGGACCAAAAGGTCTTTTTGAAATAAATAAAAAATCGCTTTTTGAACATCATTTTGAGAAAATTATTAAAAAGCAAAATGAATTAAATACTAAATTATATGTTAGTATTATGACCTCTCATTTAAATCATGATTTGATTTATAGCTTCCTTGATGAAAAAAAATATTTTGGTTTAGAAAAGGATCAGATTGATTTTTTTATTCAAAAAAAAGCTCCTTTTTTAGATGAAAAGGGAAATTGGATAATTGATGAAAGCGGTAGCCTTCTGCAGGCTCCGGATGGCAACGGTTCAATATTCAAAAGTTTTTCTGAAGCTGATATTTTGAAGAAATATTTAAATAAAAAAATTAAATATATCAGCATCATCCCGATTGATAATCCTTTATGTGATCCGTTTGATGAAAAGTTAATAGGGTTTCATAAAAAAACGAAAAGCGATGTAACTATAAAGTGTATTGAAAGAAAAGATCAAAATGAGAAAAAAGGAGCAATTGTTTCAAGAAGCGGCAAAATAAAAATAATAGAATATATTTATTTAGACCCAAATTTAAAATACAAGTTCTCGAATACAGGAATTTATCTTTTAAATTTATCTTTTATAGATAAAATTAAAAATAATAATTTAAATTATCAGTTTGTTTTAAAAAGAATAGAAAATGATAAAGATATTTTTGCATATAAATCAGAGAGTTTTATTTTCGATTCTTTTGAATTTTCCGACAAAATAAATATTTTAGTTGATGAAAAACAAAAGTTTTATGCGCCCTTGAAAGAAAAATCAGATATCAGCTATATAGAAAATTTACTAAATCTTGAGAAAACATCTGTTGATGTGATAAAATAATAATATTAAATTTTTATTTACACGGTAAAAATATGAAAGTAGGTTATTTAGGAGCAGGAGCTTGGGGAACGGCTTTAGCTTCTCTTTTAGCAAAAAATGGTCATGATGTAATTGTTTGGGACAGAAACCACAATAATGTAAAAAAGATCAAAGAGACCAGATTGCATCCTAATTTAGGAAGTTTTGCTATTCCAGATAAAATTTTCTATACCGAAGACATCGAAGATGCCGTAAATAATGTTGATATGATCGTTGAAAGTGTTACCTCTTTAGGTTTTAGAAGTGTATTTACAAAAATAATTAACTTAAAAAAAATTGATTGTCCAATTGTTATTACCTCAAAAGGACTTGAACAGAATACCGAAAAACTTCTTCCTGAAGTATTAAAAGAACTTTTGCCTTTTGAATCTTATGAATATATCGGATGTCTTTCAGGCCCATCTCTTGCTGAAGATGTAATAAAGAATTTACCTACTTCTATAGTATGTTCTTCTTATAGTGAGCAAACCATGCAAGTGATTGCCCAGGCATTTAATTCTCCTTTTTTCAGGGTTTATCCTAATCCTGATATATCAGGCATTTCTTTTGGCGGAGCTATGAAAAATGTTATTGCTATAGCTTGCGCAATTTCCGACGGACTTGGATATGGCGACAATACAAAAGCGGCTTTAATGACAAGAGGTCTGCACGAAATGAAAAAGCTCTGTCATTTAAAAGGCGGCAGCCCTGAAACTCTGAACGGATTATCTGGAATGGGTGATTTATGCGTTACCTGTCTCTCGGACAGCAGCAGAAATTATCGTTTCGGCAGACTGATTGCTGAAGGTTATTCGATGAAAGAAGCTAAAAGCAAAATCGGCATGATCGTTGAAGGGGCATATTCTTGTGTATCGATTTATGAATTAGCAAAAAAGCATAATATTCCAGTTCCTATTACTCAAGCAGTCCACGCTGTTTTATACGAAAATCTATCACCAATAAATGTAGTTAAGCTTCTGATGCAAAGAAAAATCAAAAATGAGCTTGAATAGCTTTTTTCAAAAAAATATACCTATATGTAATTAACAACATGTTGATTTTTTATTTATTTTAACATATTAAAAAAATGATGGTTATAATAAATAAAATAGAATAGTTTGGGACAAAAAAAGATTCAAGCGAAGCTCATGGATAAAATAAATATTAAAAAGCTGCTTCCTAAAATAGATAAAAAAAGACATAAATATGAAACCGGATTTGTTGTTGGAGTTGCAGGATCAGCCGGAATGTGGGGAGCTGCAAAATTAGCTTCTTTGGCTGCCTATAGATCAGGTTGCGGAATTGTCAAAATTATAACAGAGAATGAAATTCCATCTCCTTTTTATGAGCTGGTCAATTTAGTTATAGATTATAATAACCTTGAAGAAATCATTGAGACTTGTAATAAAGCTGATTCTATTTTTTTAGGTCCGGGTCTTGGGAGGGATAAGAAAATTGAAAAATTTCTTATTGAAATGCTGCCTAAACTTAATAAAAAAACAATAATTGACGCTGATGGTCTATATCATCTGGCTAATAATCACTATACGCTTCTTTTTCGTGAGACAATTTTAACGCCGCACAAAAAAGAGATGCTCAGGCTTTTAAAAAAAGATAATCTGCCTGATGAAGAATTAATTATTAAAACCCAAAAGTTTTCCGAAGAAAAAAAAGTAATGATTGTTTTAAAAGGTTATCCTACAATTATTTTTCATCCTGCCAAGGAACCTCTCACCATCTTTGGGGGAGATCCGGGGCTAGCAAGAGCTGGAACCGGAGATGTTCTAACAGGAATGATAGCATCATTTTCTTCTCAAAAAATGGATTTATATAACTCTGCTATTTTGGCAGTCTGTATGCATTTCAAGGCTGCCGAATTGGCCTCTAATAAAAAAACATCCTACTCTATGCTCGCGACAGATGTTATTAAATGTCTGCCTGAAGCATTTAAATTTTATTTGGAAATGTCTTCGCATTAGTTTTTCATTAATTTTACTCTAAAGCTAAATCAACAAAATATTCTAATCAAAATTTATAGCGTTTTTTCTATTTTAATGAATTATAAATACGAGACACATAAAACATATTTTAATTGCTTTTTTTGATGATTTTATTAAGAATTTGTGAAAAAAAAGTTAAAAGGAGTAAAAAAATGTCATCTATAGCTTGCCCAGCACCAGAAAGAAAACCATACCAAGCACCTATTATAGCAAGTGTAAGTCTATCAATTGCAATTGGTTATTTAGGAACTAGAATCTTTACAAATATAAATCCAATAGCAGGGGCTATATTTGTTGGAACTTATCCAATTTTGGATATTTTAACTTCAAGAATTAATAACTATTTCACTAAATTTTTACATTCAATCGATACCGGTTTTTTAAAAGCAGTTTTAGACGGAACTTGTGCATTTTTTATAACAAATCAATTCATGAAAATTACAATAATGGAAGGCGTTAAATTGATAGCCGTGGCATATATTACTGCAATTGGATTGATAGCAGGTCTTAGGTTGTCTCTTCGTTTTTTTAACAGAAGCTAATAGATGAATTAAGACACGTTTTTATAATTGATATAAAGGTTATCCTAGATTTTTCATCCTGTAAGAACCTCTGATCATTTTTGGGGGGAGATCCTGAGATTGCAAGAGCTGGAACCGGAGAGGTTCTAACAGAAATGATAAAATCATTATCTTCCCAAAAAATGAATTTATATAACTTTGCTGTTTTGGCTGTCTGTATGCATTTCAAGGCTGCCGAATTGGCCGCAAATAAAAAAACATCCTACTCTATGCTCGCGACCGATGTTATTAAATGTCTGCCTGAAGCATTTAAATTTTATTTAGAAATGTCTTAACGTGGCTTTTCATTAATCATATGAGATGGCAGTTAAACTAATCCTCAGCTTAAAAAATTAACTTTTTGATTTACGATTTATCGATTTCCTAGTTCGTATAAAAATGATGCGGCGTCTTCTTTTGCGATTTCTTCTCTTTCGACCCTTTGAAGTGCGATTAGTATTTTATCTTTTTGATCAGGGAAAAGGGCAATTGCGTCTGAATAAACTCTTTGCGCTTCAACGAATTTCGAACGTTCCTCGAGAAATTCAGCTAAAAATTCATAAGATTCATAATTTTTGCTACTTAGTGCTTTTCTATAATGAAATTCAGCACGTTCAAAATTTAAATCACTTTTAAATATATTTGCTATAATAACATTACATTCAAAGTGATTTGAATTAAGGGTCAAGGCCTTTTCCAGCCAATACAGAGCTTCTTTAATATTTCCTTGTTTGCTTCTACAAACTCCAATAAAAATAAAAAAACTGATGTCCGGGGGAGAAGGAGGCACAATGTTTTGGGAATTTTTTAACTCAATGAAAGACTCAATTAAAATAGTCGCAGCTTCATATTCTTTTTTTTCCATCAGTTCGTGTGCAGATTTAAGTATGTCAGTATCTGGGAGAAGTATTCTGTCCGCTATCACAGCGATATCTGAGTAATTATTAATAAAATATGGGTCCTTAACTCCAAAAATTGATTCTGCTATATATCGAGATTTATGCATAGATCGGTGATCTGGTTCAATTTTTGCTTCGATAAACATATTGGTATGCATAATTTGACGGGGAGTTCCTAGATGGTGAAATTTATTTGGTCTAGGATGGTATATCATATTTCTTGGCAGATCCTCATGACGAGAAATATTTGAAACAGCATTGCTATCCGGTTTAGTTGAAGTCCCTCTGGATATTTTTGGTAATAATGTCATAAAGCTTCCTTATTTAAAATATTACTAATATTTTTAAAAATAAAATTATAAATTATTGAAAATTTGATTATTCTTTTATAATATAAAAATTATATTATAATGTTATTATTATTGCAATTAGTAAAATAAAAACATTAATTAATATTTTTAATAAAAATAAAATTATATTTTTAAAATAATATTGTTCTATAATTGCTTTTTTTAATTCAGCATTTATCCTTTACGTTAAAAAATTAATATTACCCATTTTTTTCTAGGAGATATTCTATAAAGCTTAATATACTGCTGATGCCCAAGAAACCAAATCAGACAAAGTACTTATGATTTTATAAAAGCGCAAAGATGCATCATGCTTTAATTTCTTTCGATTAATTTTAGCAAAATTTTTTAAAGTTTATTTCTAGAAAAAGAGGGTGGGGGGAATGTTATTCTTTATTTATTTCTGATGCTTCAACAAAAGGTTCTTTAGCTGTTTTATCAGGGATTAGTTTTAAACATTCTTTCAGGGCATCATCAAAATTTGCATAAACATTTTCTTTTCCGATCTTGTTGATGAAATTGGTCTTTTCTAAAACCTTTTTTACTTCGATATTCACTCCGGAAAGCACAAAAAGAGTCTTGTCTTTTTTGCATTTTATTAAAATATCTTCTAAAGCTCTCAGAGCAGTTGCATCGATATAATTTACGAATCTGAGCCGAAGTATTAAAATTTTAGGGATCCTGTTTATTCTGGTTAAAGCTATTTTAAATTCTTCTGCTGCTGCAAAAAAAAGAGGTCCGGACAATTCAAAAACTTCTATTTCCTGCGGAATAGTTTCAAGAATGGTTTCTTTGTTTTTCTCATCTATTGGATTGTTTACTATATCTTTAATTGAATTTGTTTTTGAATGTTTTGCAACATTTGAGATAAATAAAAACATGGCAAGGATTATACCGACTTCAATCGCTGTAATTAAATCAACAAAGACAGTTAAAAAAAATGTCGCAAGCATTACCGCGATATCTTTCTTGGGACTTAAGAATAATTTTGCAAATACTCTCCATTCGCTCATGTTATATGCTACGACCATTATTACAGCGGCCAAAGCGGCCATTGGTATGTAAGATACATATTTTCCTATGCATAAAAGTACAGTGATAATAGTGATAACATTGACTATTGCGGCAATAGGAGTTTGTCCTCCTGTTTTTATGCAGGTTGCCGTTCTGGCAATTGTTCCTGTTGCAGGAATACCTTGAAAAAACACTGAAAAAACATTACCAAGACCTTGTGCAAATAGCTCAGCATCTGATCTATGCCTTCTTGAGAGCATTCCATCAGCTACAATAGAAGATAATAAAGCTTCCATTCCTGCTAAAAGGGCTATGGCTATTGATGAAGGAATCATTTGAGTGATTAATTGCCAGGATATTTTAGGAAACTGGAAGGATGGAATAATTTTTTGAATTTCACCAAATCTGTCTTTGATCACATCAACCGGGATATAAAGAAAAAAGGCGAGTATTGTTGTTGTTATTATTGCGATTAAAGACCCGGGAATGTTTTTTACAAATTTTGGCCATAAAATTACTATGAAAATCGATGACATTCCTATCAGCAGCGAATATACATTCAAGCTCGATAAATTCGATAAGATCAAGGCGGTTCTTGGAAGTAATTCTTTAGGTAAATTTTCAATTTGTATTCCTAGAAAATCAGGGATCTGATTTATAAAAATTATTAAAGCCAGACCTGAGGTAAAACCGATTACAACCGGGTAAGGAATATATTTTATTAAAGAGCCGGCTCTTGAAATGGCCATTATTATTAAAAATATTCCGGCAAGTAACGTAGCAACAGCTAGTCCTTCATAACCATACTGATTGATAGTTACTAAAATTATTAATACAAAAGCTCCGGTTGGTCCGGCTATCTGGACTCTATTTCCGCCAAAAATCCCTACTATAAAACCGGAAATTACGGCAGTAAATAAGCCCTGTTCCGGTCTAGCTCCTGATGCGATCGCAAATGCAAGCGACATGGGAATAGATAATATCCCAACAACAATGCCTGCAAACAAGTCTTTTTGGAATATAGAAAAACTATATTTTTCTTCTTTAAATAATGAATATAACTTTGGAATTAGAGATCGTCTCATATAATTCCCTCTTAATTTTTAGTATTACTAAAATGAGCAAATTTAATTCAAGTTAATTTAAATTGTATGACGTGTTTTTTAATGACTTAATTATATCAATAATTATAAATTTTTAATGTTTCGTAAATTTAATAATTAATGAAAAATTATTAATAAGGTGATCTTTTTTACGAAAGACCGGGAATAGATTATTGTTAAGATTATAGATAGGTTTCAAGATACCAGGTTAAAAATTTTTCCATACCTTCTTCAATAGTAGTTTTGGGTGAAAAATTTAACTTTTCAATAGAGCCGTCAATGTTTGCGCAAGTTGAAATCATTTCTCCTTTTTGATTGCAGATTAGATTTTTTTTGGCTTTTTTGTTTAATTTTTTTTCTATTAAGGAAATGAAATAATTTAAATCAACGGGTTTATTATTTCCTAAATTAAATATTTCGAAATCTTTAGCATAATCAATTGCAGAAACGGTTCCCGCAATTATATCATCGATATATGTAAAATCTCTTTTCATGTTTCCTTCATTAAAAAGATCAATTTTTTTACCTTCAATGATACTCTTAGTAAATTTGTAGTACGCCATGTCAGGTCTGCCATAAGGCCCGTATACAGTAAAATATCTAAGTCCGACAGTTGGAATTTGGTATAGATTATGATAAGAAAAAGCGATTAATTCATTTGCTTTTTTTGTAGCGCCATATAAATTAGCCGGCCGATCGGTTTTATCATTAACGCAAAAAGGTGAAGTTTCGTTTAACCCATATACAGAAGAAGAGGAGGCAAATATAAATTTTATGTTTCTATAATTTTTAATGGCTTCCAGAAGATTTACAAATCCGACTAAATTGGATTGTACATATGTAGATGGGTTTTTCAAAGAATATCGAACGCCGGCCTGAGCTGCTAAATTGACAACGTGTGTAATGCTGTTATCTGAGATTATTTTATTTAACGCATCGGTATCATTAATATCAGCTTGTATAACCTGAATATCATTTTCTTTTAATATAGAAGCTCTTGATTTTTTGAGGTTTACATCATAGTAATGATTGAAGTTATCAAGACCGATTACAAAATCATTTCTTTTTTTTAAGTTAAGACTTAGATGAAAGCCTATAAATCCGGCAGCGCCGGTTATCAAAATTCTTTTCATTTTTTTTAGTTTTTTAAATTAATTGTGATATATTATTCCGATTATTTTAAGAAAAAATCATTTTAATTTATATGTTTTTTAAAAGTTTAAAAAAATTCTTTATAGTTTCATTTGTTTTAATTGGGTGTTCTACCAGGAACAACAGTGAGATGTGCAAAGTAGAAGAATTCGTCAGGGACTCTTCAAAAATCAATGAAGGCAAATTCGCAATTCTTGAAATGTATGGAAATAATTTGGCAAAGCTGGATGCTAAATTATTGGAAGACAGAAAAGATCTGATTGAAGAAGAAGATATACTAAATATTGAGATTTACCATCCGATAAGAAAAGATTTGACTAATTTAATTAAATCTCTATCTCAAACCTCGGGTTTTCAGATAATTGATAAAAACATTTATCTGCCTGGTTTTGGTTATATTAAAGTAGAAAACCTAACTTTAAATGAGGCTAAAGAAGAAATTCAGAAAAAATGTCTAAAGGAAATTAGCGATATTGAAGTTTTTGTGTCATTTAAAAAAAGAAAACTTAAGAAAATAGAAGTTACCGGTCTAGTCTCAGATGAAATTTCGATTGAATCAAATACGAGAATCTATGAATTATTTTCCAAAATCAAGCTACCCAGGGATGCCAATCTTTTTAAAAGTTACGTTTTAAGAGAGGGTGTTTTTTTACCTGTTGATATGTATAAATTAATAAAACAAGGAGATATGAGCCAAAATATTGTTCTTAATGATCATGATAAAATTTATATTGCTGATGCCCCGAGTTCAAAAATTTATGTTTTAGGAGAAGTTCAAAAACAGCTTGCTATCGACATTCCGGATGGAAAGATTTCTTTAAAAGAAGCTTTAACGATATCCGGGGGGATTTTGTATACTGGCGATAAATCTTTTATTCAGATTTTCAGAGCAAATGTTAAAACACCAAAAATTTATTTATTGAATTGGGACTATATTACGCAACTGCCCAGCTCATCTCTTAATTTAATAGATGGGGATATTGTTTATGTGGCTTCTAAACCTTTAGCTGATTGGAATAGATTTGTTATGCAGATATTGCCGACTATTTCTATTATTGATTCAGCATATAGAGGATTTAAAAATATGGGAATCATGATTGATGGAAAATAATAATTATATATTTTCCTTTTCGGATATCAAAACACTCATTGTTAAAAAGAAAAAATTGTATTTAATTTTTTTTGTTATAATTTTTTTCTTAAGCATTTTAATGTTTTTATTCAAGCCTCCAATCTACGAAGCAAAAGCAATTTTTTATGAAGATATAGAAAAGAGTAAAACTATAGGAAACTTAAAAGATATAGTTTTATCGGATAATTCAAATTATCAGATCGATGCATTTTCTTTTTTTAAAACACAAAAAATCATTAAAAAACTGGTCAGCCGATTAGCTCTTCAAATCGAAGTAGTTGAGCAGCAGAACTTTTTTAAGCAAAAATTTAATGTTTTGAAAAAAAATCTGGAAATGGATTTTAAGAAAAATTCTTTTAAAAACGATCAGATAAAATTTATAAATGCAAGTTACGATGGTTTGGAGCCAATATTTTATTATCTTAAAATTTTGGATGAGAAGACTTTTGAAATATTAGATGAAAATAGAAAAACTCTTGGGAAGGCAAAGCTTAATCAAAGGATTAACTTTTCAGAAGTTTCCTTTGAAATTGAAGAAATGCCAAAAAGTTTTATAAATAAAATTATAAAAATTAAAATATTGCCCTGGGAAAATGTTGTTGAAAATGTTTTAAAAAATTTAAAAGTGATAAAAGATAAAAATTCTAGCTTTATCTTTTTAAAGACAAGAGAAAAAAGCCCTTATATTGCTGCATATATTTTAAATAATTTGATGGATTTATATTGTGATTATTTAAACGAGGAAAATTGTAAAGTAACAAAACAGCAGCTTGGTTATTTAGAGGAAAGAAAAACAATTGTTCAGAAGGAACTTGATTCTTTTTTAGATCAATATGATGATCACTTAAAAGAAAATGTAAGATCTACTGGCCTAATAAATTTTGAGCTTGAGATTGCAGCCCTTTTGAATCAGAAAGACATTTTGCAAAAAAAAGTCACAGAAAATATAGATGAAATAAATATTTTTAAATCCATTAATCTGCAAAATGTAGATGATATTTCGATCTTAGATGATAAATTGATGGAGTTGTTGGAAAGAATAAAAAAACTAAAAAATGAAGATGATATTTTACAAAGATCTTTATATAGAGACATTCTTTCTAAAAATAATTTTTTAGAAAAAATTATTTCAAGTTATCCAAGTTTTTTGGCTGTCAACGATTTTCAAGAATCTATGATAAGTCAAAAAATTGATTTGGAAAAATCAATTTTATTTAGTAAGAGTAATAAAGTTTTTTCAAGAAATTATTTTCTTGAAGAAGCGTCTTCTTTGCCTTTTTTGAATTTAGATAATGTGAATGATTTACTTATTCACCTTGATCAAAAAAAAGATGAAATTGCTCAAGATATTTCTCAAATTGAATTGACGAAAAAAAAATTAAATGTAGATCAATATAAAATAGGATTTATATCAATAATAAGTTTTGATCTGATCAAAAACATTTTAGAAATTTCAAAAAAACTTGAAAATTTATCAATATATACCTCAAAGGAACTAGAGGTCTTAAAAAAAGAATATGAACTAGAAAAGAAATACATTATTTTTTACTTGGATGAAAAATTAAATTTAAGAAAATCAGATTTAAAACTCATAAATGAAAAAATTGTTTCTCTGAAAAAAACTAAGAGAAGTTTAATCGATAATGAAATATTGCAAATTTCTTCTAACGCTAAAAAATATGTGACTAACAAATTGTTCCTTTTAAATACTGAAAAAAAATCCCTAGAAATGAAATTAAATCATGTCATTTCTAATATAGATAAGCTGGTTTCTAGATTAGATTTTGAAAATCAGATCAAAATGAAAATTGAAATGAATAAAAATAAAATAGAATCTATTGAAAAATTATTGGAATCTAAAAAGTTAGATGCAAATTTAAAACAGATTAATTCCAAACCGATTGATTATGCTGCAGTTAATTTTTTTTATGATTCCCTTTGTTATTTTAAATCCTTTATTATTGCGATAGGTTCGTTATTTTTATTTTTTTTCTTTAGCATCTATTTCTTCGCTATCAAAGGATTTCCTTTATCAAAAGATTCGATTACCACGCTTGGGTATGATCATCTAGGCGCTATTTCATTTAAATCTCAAGGCCTTCAAATCAATGATTTGGACGTAGTGGACTTAGAGTCATTAAGAAAAATTATTTCTTCTATAGGTGAGTCGGATCAAAAAATTATCACTGCAATATGCTCAGATGGCCCTAATTATATTCACTATTTATCAACATTACTGGCAATGATGGGAAAAAAAATAATTGTGATTGAAACTAAATCTGATCCGAGTGAAGAACCTGGATTGTTTTCTTATTTAAGCAATGACGTTAAAAAGATTCCAATACAAAAACTGCAGGCTTACGATTATCTTCCTTCCGGCGGAAATAATTATTTTTCTTTTGAACTTTTGAAATCATCGAGTTTTTCAAAAATTCTTCAGCAATTAAAAGAAAAATATGATTTAATAATGATTTATAGCAGCTCTAAGATAAATAGTGCTGAAGCAAGGGTATATTTGGATTTTTCAGATAAAATTATTCTTACGATTAAAAATGAGACTTATGATGATATAAAAAATTTTATCAATAAGACTGAAGAAAAAAACAAATTTTGTTTTATAACTTATTAAGGATTTAAGTTTTTAATGAAAAAAAAAGCATTAGTTACCGGCGGAAGCGGTTTTTTAGGATCGCACCTATGTGAAAAATTATTAGATAGTGACTATGAAATAATTTGCGTTGATAATTTTTTTACCGGATCTAAAAAAAATATATTGCATCTCTTGAACAACCCTTATTTTGAATTAATGAGACATGATGTTTGTGATCCAATCAATATTGAAGTTGATGAAATTTACAATTTAGCCTGTCCGGCGTCACCGATTCATTATCAGCATGATCCTGTTCAAACAGTAAAAACTTCTGTTCATGGCGCCATCAATGTTCTTGAACTTGCCAAAAGAACTAAAGCAAAAATATTTCAGGCCTCCACAAGTGAAGTATATGGAGATCCGCATGTTCATCCTCAAGTTGAGGAATATCTTGGCAATGTTAATCCGATCGGAATAAGGTCTTGTTATGACGAGTCTAAAAGATGCGCTGAAACCTTGTTTTTCGACTATCATCGCCAATATAATATTCCAATAAAGGTCGCCAGGATATTTAATACTTATGGACCAAGAATGCATCCGAACGACGGCAGGGTAGTATCTAATTTTGTCGTTCAGGCTTTGAAAGGAGAAGATATTACAGTTTACGGCAAGGGACTGCAAACCAGGTCTTTTTGTTATGTAGACGATCTTATAGATGGATTTATCCTTTTAATGAATTCCAAAGACCATGTTATTGGACCGGTAAACCTGGGAAATCCGGGTGAATTTACAATCATCGAATTGGCAAATTTAGTTATTAAGCTTACAAAATCAAAATCAAAGATAATTTTTAAAGATCTGCCTTCAGATGATCCTAAACAGAGGTGTCCCGATATTACAAAAGCCAAAACTTTTTTAAACTGGGCTCCTAAAATAGCTCTTGAAGAAGGATTAGCTTCTACAATTGAATATTTTCAAAAAACTTTAAGAATAAAAAAATAATCCTCGAGTTTCTTTGAATTTTTTTTTAAAAATTAAATATATGAAATAATATTTAATTAAAGTTCTTTTTTTTCTTTAAGTTCTTTAAATTTTTGAGCAACCTGAAAAGCTAGTGGAGCTGCTTCTTTACCGCTTGAACCAAAATTTAGTTCAACTATCACAACAAGCTCAGGTTTTTCCCAAATTTGTCTTTTGTTTTCATTATCTTTTGGAGTTTCAAAAGAAATCGCTCCAAACCAGATGTTTTTATATTTTTGAGCCTTAGCGGAAGGATTAATGTAATGTTTATACATAAATTCTGCTGTTGAGGTTTTTCCGATAAATAAATGCTTCTTATTTTTATATTCTTCATAAAGCTTTGGTTTATGACGTAGATAATTTATCGCTTCGGCCCTTGAGTTTCCTTCCGCAGAAGAGATAACTCTGTCAAGACCTTCAAAAATTATATTCCTAACTTCATCGGGGAGGGCAATTGTGTTTTTTATTATCGTATTATCTGACTTTACAAGTTTTGGTTTTAACACTTTTCCTTTATTGGCAATGGCTGACATCATTACGGCAATTTGAATTGGAGTTGCTACTAAAGAATGCTGTCCGATTGCGAAGGAATATAAAGAAGTTTTGTTGTTAAGTATATCTTTAGGCAGATTGCCTTTTGATTCGTTTAATAAGTCGATCCCGGTTTTTTTGCCGATGTTTAAATTTTCAGCAATATTTATTAAAGAATTAGGATTTTGGATATGATCTCCGGCTAGTATTGAAAAGTAAGGGTTGGAAGATTTTTCCAAGGCCTGAACAAGATCGATTTTACCTATTCCGGAGTGAGAACTTTTAGGAAGCCTGCCGTTTTTATAGATACGGGGAAAGGGTCTGCCGTCTATTGTTTTTCCAACGATTAGTCCATTTTTTTTATTAACTGTATCCCAATAAAAATCATCAATAATTACAAGAGGGTTTAATTGAGATAGACTAAGGTTGTTTTTTACAAGATCATCATATTTTTCTATCAAGGCGCTATAAGCGATGAGAATTTTAAATATCGATCCTGGAGGAGTTGAATTTGTTATAGCATAAGATTTGGAATAACCAAAACCTTCAACAGGATAAAAGGCTGCAGCCAGATGTTTTTCCAATTGTAAATTTTTGTTTTTTCTGACCCTTGTATATCTTCCTAATAATGGTCTGTCCAATTCATCAAATGACCTGATTGTTTTAATAAAAGAATATAAAGAAGAACCGTCTAAATTTATTAATTGCGAGTTTGCCAGTTCTATGTCTTTTTTTAAAGGGTCCTTATCTAAATTTTTGATATGCTCAAAATATTTATCTAATCCCTGTTTATAAACATTTTCTTTTAAAAGAAAAGTAATAAAGATTGCATAGTTTTCATGCCAAAATTCATTAAATCTTTCTTTTTCATATTCATCTAACAGATCGATGTAAGGTTTAGGATACTGGCGTTTTTCATTTTCCTGTATCCTTTTTGATTTAAGAAAAATTTTTTCATTTTCTTCTCTCCAGTGTGAAAAGAAATTTTCATGAAAAACCTGTCTAACATCTTCTTTAAGAAAATCTTTAATCCTTAAGATTGCTTTAGATATATTCCAATAATCATTTAATGACAACTTTCCGACTTTTTGAATTAAATCATCAGAAAATGAGCAGTTGAAAACCTGCATTCGGCATAGGTCTACGGTAAAAATCTTATCTCTGTTGTCTGGAATAATTCCCAATAGATCTTTGATTTTATTTTCGATAGGTTTTAAATATGATTCATTCTCTTGCAAATTTTTTAAAATTTCTTCTTCGTCTTCATTTTGATTATTTGAAAAGATTGCATTGAAAAGAGTTTCGACCTTATCGGCTTTAGAAAAATAAAATAATGATTCAACATTTTCCTGAAGTTCAATCGCTGTTTTAAGGTTGTTTATCTTATCTAAACTTTTCTTGATTAAGCTGTCTTTTGAGAGAATAAGTTCAAGATAATAATCATATGAAAGTTCTTTCTCTTCGATTTTGTGATCTGAAGAAAAAACTTCTTTTGATAAATGTTCTTTTCCATCATAAATCTTTGCAATATAAGAAGATGTTTCTAACCATTTATTAACTTTTTTTTCTTTTATTTTTTTTAATTCCAGATTGCTTGAGGATATGAAATCATTAGGGTTAAATCTTGGAAATGATGCCAGAACAAGGATTTCACCATTATTTGGGTCCATTGCTACTATAGAGCCGCCTTTTATCCATGGCTGATCCTGGATTTGGGTTTCTTTTTTTAAATTATTATAAATTTTACTTTGACCTTCTCTGATTTTTTCATTTTCAATTAACAGATTTTCAGCAAAATCCTGAAGCTTTGCAGAAAGGCACAGATTGATTTTAGAACCGCTTTGAGGTTTTTTAAAACCTTCAATTTCTTTTAAAAAATTTCCTTTAATATCAACTGCATAAGTTTTTCTTGTATGAAATCCTTTTAGCTTTTCATCAAAAACCTTCTCAATAGCAGCTTTCCCAATGACATCTGAATTGTTATAAGATAAATTTTTTAATTCGGTAAGACGATCTTTTACTTCTTCAATGGTCTTATATTTTTCGAGTCCATCTAAGCTTTCCTTGTTTTCATATTTATTAATTAAGCTTTGCAAATAACTGATCTCGTTAGCTATAGCAAAATATTCTTTTTGGGAAATCCTGCCCATATAACCTATAACATTGCCACCTACCTCGTTAAGGGGATAAAATCTTTCCTGCGAGGCTTCGGCAAAAATTCCCGGCCAATCTTTTTGAAGCATTCTCAGATTGTAATAGGTTTTTTCTGAAATATTTTCTTTGATGACAAAAGGTATATGTGGAAGCAAAGAGGCTTTTGAGTAAATCAAATCCTCAATTCTGTTTGCATTAAGATCTAATATATCAGCTAATAGTTCGGAAAGTTTTTTTATATACTCTTTCCTTATATATTTTTTGACCTTTCTTCCATTTTCATCCTTCACGTATTTAATATAAGGAAGTTCTCTTATATGAGAATAATAAATGGTTGCATTATATTTAATTCTATTGATTGCTAGAGGGGTATCATTTCTATCGCAAATAATGCCTCTGTTGGCTTTAAGAATGATGGACCTTCTTTGAGGATTGAAGGCCTCCTTTGTCCTTTTTTCTTTTTGGACTACCCCTAATACCCAAACTTTGAATGAAATTAGACAAAAAATGGTAAGAATTATTTTTGAAATAAAACTGATTTTTTTATTAATTGTAGTATCTGTCATTTAAAAACTTTAATAGCTTTTTTTCTTTCAATAAATATATATTAATAATATAGTTTTACTTGGAAAAAAATAAAAACTCGAGTAAAATTTAAATTTTTTATAAATTTGAATAATTATTATTCGCGCCTGTAGTTCAATGGTAGAACAGTAGCCTTCCAAGCTACGAGTGTCAGTTCGATTCTGATCAGGCGCTAAAAAAAATTAAGGTATTTAACAAAGGCACATATGACAGCAAAACAACAAATAGACGTAACAATTAAAGATTTATTACAAGCTGGAGCTCATTTTGGGCATCAAAAAAGAAGATGGAATCCGAAAATGAAAAGATTCATCTTTGAAGAGAGAAGCGGTATTTACATAATAGATCTTGCAAAAACAATGCAGCAAATTAGAAGTGCGGTTGAGATTATTAAAGATACTGTCACACAACATAAATCTATCCTATTTGTCGGAACAAAGAAACAAGCAAAAACAGTTATCAGAGAATGCGCTGAGAAATCAGGTGAATATTATGTTTGCGAGAGATGGCTTGGCGGAATGTTAACCAACCTGACTACTATCAGAAAATCAATTAAGACATTAGAGAAAATTGAAAAGAGAATAGCGACCGGCGGAGAAGGATTAACAAAAAAAGAACTTTCTGAATTGACAAAAGAACAACAAAAATTGGACAAGAATTTATCAGGCATCCGCGCAATGAGAAAAACTCCTGGTCTTTTAATAATCGTAGACCCATCCCAGGAACACCTTGCTGTAGCAGAAGCAAAGAAATTAAATATACCCGTAATGGCGCTTGTTGATACAAATTGCAATCCTGATCCGATTGATCATGTAATTGCATGTAACGATGATGCCTTAAAAAGCGTTAAATTGATTTTAGTTGCGCTTACTGATGCTATTATTGAAAAAAAGAAAGAACTTAAAATCAGCTTAACAAAACAAGATAAAAAATCTCCTTTTAAAAGCGATATAAAAGATAAAGAAGAAGAGGAGCCTATTGAAACTTCAGAACAAGAGACTGAGGAGGAAGTATAATGAATCCAAAAATTACTTCAGAGTTGATTAAAGATTTAAGAGAACGTTCTGGCGTAGGCATGTCAAAATGCAAAGATGCTCTTGTTGAAGCTGATGGTGATATTGAAAAAGCGGCTGAAATTTTAAGAAAAAAAGGTCTTGCTTCTGCAGTTAAGAAAGAAGGAAGGGAGACAAAAGAGGGCGTTATTGGCTTTTTTGAATCTAAAAATGAAATTGGACTTATTGAAGTTAATACTGAGACAGATTTTGTTGCAAAAAGCGAAAAATTTCAAAAGTTTGTAAATGAACTGGCTGAACAGGTTGCAAAGAACACACCAACTTCCCTAGAAGGTTTTTTAAAAGAAAATTATAATATCGATCCATCGCTCACTATTGATGAATATAGAAACCTTTTGATTCAGGCAATTGGTGAAAACATTCAGGTTTCAAGAATTTTGGCTATTCATAAAGATAAAAATTCTTCTTATGGAATTTATTCACATATGAATGGAAAAATTGTAACTATTGTTGAAATCAAAGGCTGTGATAAAGAAGAGAAAACTGCAAGAGATATCGCAATGCATGTTGCGGCTGAAGATCCTCAATATTTAAAAGAAGAAAATATACCAGAGGCTGTTAAGAATAAAGAAGAAGAGATCGCAAGATCTCAAATTAAAGACAAGCCTGAATTTGTGATTGAAAAAATAGTAGCTGGAAAAATCAAAGCTTTTGCTGATCAAACATGTCTGCTTAATCAAAAATATATTAAAGACCCAAATATTTCAGTTCAAACTTTTGTTCAAAATAGAGGAAAAGAGATTAAGAAAGATTTGTCGCTTAATTGTTTTTGGAGATGGAAAATAGGAGAGTCTGTATAATTTATTTCTTTCTTGATAAGAATGTTTTTATAAATTATATAATTTTTTTATAAGATTAGAGGTCAAAATGAATAATAATGATGCTGTAAAAAAAGAAATGAATCTAGCTATTGATCATTTTAAACAAGATTTAAAAAATATTAGATCTTCAAGAGCAAATCCGTCTATGCTTGATGGTGTTCAGGTTGAAGTTTATTCAACAAAGATGCGTCTTAGAGATCTTGCAAATGTTACTGTACCTGAATCAAGACAGCTTCTTGTAACTCCATTTGATCCAAGTAATGTGAATGCTGTAGCAAAAGGCATTGAGGCAGCAAATTTAAATCTTCAGCCTATTGTGGATGGAAATTTTGTTAGGATAATTATACCTCCAATGGATCAGCAGGTTAGAAAAGATATGTGTAAAAGATGTAAGGACAAAGCTGAAACTTCGAAAATTAAGATCAGAGAAATCAGACGAAAATTTAATGACGCTATAAAAAAACAAAAGCAAGCTGGCGAAATACCTGAAGATGTAATGAAAAAAGAAGAAAAAATGATACAAGACATGACTGATAGGTTCTGTAAAGATATCGATGTAATATGTTCGGAAAAAGAAAAAGAAATTTTGGAAGTATAATTCTTGAAATTATTCAGGGCGTAGATTAGAATTTATAAAATTAAACGATGGCCCCATCGTCTAGCCCGGTCTAGGACACCAGATTTTCATTCTGGCGACAGGGGTTCGAATCCCCTTGGGGTCAAAAATATTTGAGTGCAAACTCATGAGGTATTAGCTCAGTCGGTAGAGCATCTCCCTTTTAAGGAGAGGGTCACAGGTTCAAGTCCTGTATACCTCAAAAAAACTCTTCAAAAAATTCATCTAAAAACTTTTCGTATAAGTGAAAAATAGCAATATTTGATTGTTAGATATATATATATTTTTTAAGATGATGAAATGATTAAAAGATATTTTATTTTCACTATTCTTTTTCTTCTAACAAGAATCGGGCTGTTTGCTGTT
>Ga0172379_10002041_pt1 | contig 37355 bp, 38 predicted proteins | sample GrowelOW334metaG_FD_119756 | JGI IMG/M metagenome (GOLD analysis project Ga0172379, IMG submission 119756) | Groundwater microbial communities from an aquifer near a municipal landfill in Southern Ontario, Canada - Groundwater well OW334 metaG | ecosystem: Environmental > Aquatic > Deep... | reverse complement strand
CTGATAAGTCAGACGATGAATCAGAAAAAGATAATTTGCAAATTGCAAACAAAGCCTGGGGCAAAAAATATTTCACACCAATTATCTTTACTATCCTGATTTTAGCCTACATTATTCAAAACCTTTTTATTTTTGAGGCTCTGGCCACTTATATACCATTAATGGTAATTATCGCTTTCGTGGGGATGTATGGTCCGTCTTTTGATTTTAAATTTTTAAGTAATAACAAATTTAAGGCCGTTGTTTTTATAATATTTGTCATTTTACTCTTGCCAGCCATTTATATTTTTAATATAAAGCCGGTAAATGCTAATATTGATTTTATTAAGGCCATGATTGCGCCATCTGACACGCCGATTGAGCAAAGGATTGCTGCTTATGAAAATGTTTTATCCAGAAATACTCAGGGTAATCAGGAATATAGACGTTATTTAGTTGATTATTATAATAATATAATTTCTCAGTGGATAAGAGATTCTAAATTGCAGGAAGCTTATCCTGCCGATAAAATGGCAACAATAACAAACTCCGTAGAAAAAGAAGTTGAAAATCAGCTTAAAGAAAACGGCCATAGCGTTTCTAATTATCTGTTGGCTATAAGGTTCTATGAGATGGCGTCGGTTTTTGACCCAAGCAGACTGGAAAAGGCCAAACAGGCTTTTGATAGGGCCAAGGAATTAAGTCCGGGCAGGCCACAGGTTTATTTTGAAGGCGCCAATGTCCATCTTTATCTGGCCAATTACTACAAATATTTAAAAGATCAAAATAAAGTTGATAATTCATATGTTTCGGCCGCCGATTTGGTTTATGAGGGCTCAACAAAATATTATTATAAAGAAAATGCTGTCAATGATTTCTTGTCAATAATATCTAATTTGTCAGCCAATAAAGAATTTGCCGATATAATTGTTAAAAGAGGTATTGCAGGAAAAAGCATCTCGCAGATAACAAGCGAGGTAAAATCATGGATTGATGAATCAAGCGTAGATCAGGCGCAAAAACAGGCTATGACTGATAACCTGAAGGTTTTTATAAATACTTTTTTAACCTTAGATCCTGGCAATAAGGATCTCTCAGCCCAGCTATTACAGCTTTCAAAATAATTAAATATTTTGATAAGCGGTTCGGGTTTTTTCTATCATTTGATTGATGCTATATTTATCTTTAGCATCAAGGGAGGCTTGTTGGCCGAGTTGATTTCTCAATTGATCATTTAGCAATAGTTTTATCTTATCAGCAATGTCTGAGGGACTTTTGGAATCGCATGTTAGGCCATTGGCATTATTATTAATTATCTCTTTAATCCCGCCAACGGCAGTTGCGACAATCGGCAATTGCGCATCCATGGCCTCCAGGATGGAATAGGGGAAGCCCTCTTTGATGGATGTACTGGCATAAATATCAAAAGCCTTGAGAAGGATTGAAGCATTTATTTTTCTGCCTAAGAGCAGAAAATTCCCAGCTAATTTTTTTTCTGTAATTAAATTTTCTAATTCTTTTTTTAGATCTCCATCGCCGATTATTGCGAATTTAATGTTAAGTTTTTCCTCATTAATCAAGATATCAGCCGCTTCAATCAGATATTTAAATCCTTTGGTCTTGTAAAAATTCCCAATTGAACCGACTATAAAATCATTTTGATCAAGTCCAAGAGCTTTCCTCGCTTCTTCTCTGTTTAGATGGCTGATATTTTCAATGCCATTGTTTATGGCAATTAATTTGTTTTTGGCGATGACCTTTTTGTCTATAGCCGAGATTCTATCGCCATCAGAAACGCATATTACTAAATTTTTAAAATATCCGGTAACTTTTTCCAAAACAAAATAAACAATTTTAATAAAGGGATTTAGGGATTCATTAAAGACCCATCCGTGGCAAGTGTATATTACTTTGGTCTTGTGTTTTGATAGGACTGCCCCCATTGTGCCAACAATACTTGCCTTACTGCTATTTAGGTGGATAATATCCGGTTTTTCCCTTTCAATGATCTTTTTTATTTCCCAGGGTGCTTTTAGGTCTTTCATGGGGCTGATGTTTCTAACCAGATTTTTTAGGGGAATAAATTGTAATTTTGCCTTTTCCAGTCGATTAACCATCTCTTCCATGGTATCTTCACCCCCAGCCACTAAAACATCATAATCTTGGCCTATTTTAGAGGCTAGCTCGTATACGTATTTTTGCGCTCCGCCCCAAGATGACTGGGTAATAATATATAAAATTTTGCTAACTTTAGTCATTATATTGATTTGAAATTTTTTGATTGATCTGTTATAATATTAGGATATTATTAGGTATTAATCAAGGCGAAATATGGTTATTCTGGTAACGGGCGCTGCGGGTTTTATCGGCTCTCATGTGGCAAAACAACTAATAGACAGGGGAGATGAGGTTATTGGGGTGGATAATTTTAATTCCTATTATGATCCTGCTATAAAAGAAGATAGAATCAGGAATTTTTTTGTTGGGCGTAATATTAAAATGTATAGACAGGACATATCTGATATTAATGGCCTTCGAAAAATATTTGTAGAAAACAAAATAGATAGAATTTGCCACTTGGCTGCTCAAGCGGGAGTGCGTTACTCTTTAGAAAATCCTGATGCATACATACAGTCCAATATTGTTGGTACCAATAATATTTTGGAAATGGCCAAAGAGTTTGCTGTTAATTATTTTGTATTTGCTTCATCCTCTTCGGTTTATGGCGGTAATACTAAAATTCCTTTTTCGGAATCTGATCCGGTTGATAATCCGATTTCTTTCTATGCCGCTACCAAAAAAGCCAATGAGCTTCAAGCGCATGTCTATCATCGCCTTTACAATATTAACTGCTTCGGCTTAAGGTTTTTTACTGTTTATGGGCCATGGGGAAGGCCGGATATGGCTCTGTTTAAATTTACAAAATCAATTTTGGAAGATAATCATATTGAAATTTATAATAATGGCGAACACAGACGTGATTTTACTTATATTGATGATATAGTTGCCGGTATTATTTTGGCTATTGATCGTTGTCAGGGTTATCAAATTTTTAATCTTGGAAATGACAATCCAATAGAGTTAAGTTATTTTATTGAAACAATTGAAAATAAACTCAATCGTAAGGCCATCAAAAAATATCTTCCGCTCCAAGTCGGCGATGTTAAAGAAACTCATGCCGATATTTCAAAGGCCAAATCACTTTTGGATTATAAGCCGCAAATTTCCATTGAGGAGGGTGTAGGGAGATTTATTGATTGGTATAAGGAATATTATAATATTGATGAGACGGATAATATGGATAAGAGTATCTGTATTGTGGGATTGGGGTATGTCGGGTTGCCGCTGGCGGCTTTGTTTTCGACTAAATACAAGGTAATCGGTTTTGATACCAAAGAAAAAAGAGTTAATGATTTAATAAATGGTTATGACTCAACTAAAGAAGTGGAAAATATTTCCGATTATAATATAGATTTTACTGTTGATGAGCAGCGCATAAAAGAAGCTGATTTTGTTATTGTGACGGTGCCAACGCCCATTGATAAGGCAAAAAATCCTGATCTTACGCCGGTAATTAAGGCCACAGAAACAGTTGGTCGGAATTTAAAGCGAGGCTCAATAGTAATTTATGAATCTACGGTTTATCCCGGATGTACAGAAGAAATATGTATTCCAATCTTGGAAAAGTTGTCCGGAATGAAAGTGGGAGTTGATTTTAAAATCGGCTATTCCCCTGAAAGAGTTAATCCGGGTGACAAAGAGCATACCATTGATAAGATTGTAAAAGTTGTTTCAGGAAGCGATGAGGATGCTTTAAATAAGATAGCGGAGTTATACGGTTCGGTTATTCCAGCGGGAGTGCATAGGGCTTCGTCATTAAAGGTGGCAGAGGCGGCCAAGGTGATTGAAAATGTCAAAAGGGATTTAAATATTGCCTTAGTAAACGAATTATCTTTGATTTTTGAAAAAATAGGCATAGACACGAGAGAGGTTTTGGAAGCTGCCGGCACTAAGTGGAATTTTAATTCCGGCCAATTTTTTCCCGGCTTGGTCGGCGGCCACTGTATTGGCGTTGATCCCTATTATTTAACTCACAAGGCACTCCAATTGGGTTATCATCCCCAGGTTATCTTAGCTGGCCGAGCTACCAATGAATATATGGCACGCCATATTGCCGAAATGGTTATCAAGGGCTTGACTCGGGCCAGGAAGGTTATTAGCGATAGCAAAGTACTGGTCATGGGCTTAACCTTTAAGGAGAATGTCCCTGATACCAGAAACAGCAAGGCAAAAGAGATTATTGATTATCTAAAAGAATTTGGGATAAAAGTTTATGGTTATGAGCCGATTGTGGCAAATGGTGGAATTCAGCAGGAATTTGGAGTGGAAAATATAGATTTCTTAAGCAGGGAACATATATTTGACGGCATAGTTGTTTTTAGTCCGCATCATGATTTTAAAACAATCAGCTTGCATGATTTGAAAAATAAAATGCATGGCGATCCGGTTTTGGTCGATATAAAAAAATTTTATAACAAGCAGGAGGCTGAGAGCTTAGGTTTTATTTATAAATCACTATAAAAAACATGGAGGCATTAAAAGACTCGTCTGTTTTGGTAACGGGGGGAGCCGGATTTATAGGCTCGAATCTTTGTGACTTTCTTTTATCACAAGAGTCAAAAGTAATAGCGTTGGATAATTTGTCTACCGGCAAGGTGGAAAATTTGGCAGAGGCTAAAAAAAATAGCTCATTTGAATTTATAGAGGGGGATGTAAATGATTATGAATTTTTGAAGCGTATTTTTTTGGATCATAAAATTGATTATGTATTTCATTACGCCGCTGTACTTGGAGTAAAAAGAGTCATTGAACAGCCGCTTTTGGTTTTGGATGACATTGTCGGTTTTAAAAATATTTTAACATTGTCTAAGGATTTTGCGGTTAAAAAAGTGATATTTTCTTCTTCGTCAGAAGCCTATGGTAATTTAAATGAACTGCCTCTTAGGGAAGATATTAATAAAGAATTGGAACACCAAACCCACAGTACCAGTCTTTATGCCTTGGTTAAGCTGATTGGAGAAAAGATGATGAAAGTTTATAATGATCAACTGGGTTTGCCTACTTGCTCGCTTAGATTTTTTAATGTTTTTGGTCCTCGTCAAGAGTCTTCCGCCTATGGCTTTGTGGCCGGTGTTTTTATAAAGCAAATCATAAATAATGAAGCGCCTACTATTTTTGGCGATGGATATCAAACAAGAGATTTTATTTATATTGATGATAACGTGCGCTTGGCGGTCAAGGCATTGCTCACCCCGGAGGCAAACGGTGAAGTTATAAATGTCGGAGTTGGCAGGCAGACGACAATTTTGGACTTGGCCCAAAGGCTGATAAGAATTAGCGACAAAAATCTTGTCTCGCAATTTCTTCCCGGCAGAGAATATGAAATTAAATATCGCAGCCCCGATGTATCAAAAATGCAAAGAGTCCTAGGAGAAAAGATAGAAGACAAATTAGATGAAAATTTACGAAAGACCTATGAATGGTATCTTTCCCAAAAATAAAAAGATTGTCATTTTCTCGGCTTTCTACGAGCCATACATGAGTGGGGCAGAGCAAATGGCCAAGGAAATAGCTGAAAGGCTTGGTGATCGTTTTGAGATTACACTCATTACTTCTCGCATAGACAATAAATTACCGAAGGAGGAGATTAAAAACGGCTTTAAAATAGTTAGGGTGGGATTTGGCTCTAAATTTGATAAATATTTTTACCCTATTTTGGCGGCTGTAAAAGTAGGGCAAATCAAGCCATCGGTCATTCATGCGATTATGGAAAGTTATGCCGGCGTTGCTTTATTTCTTGCAAAATATTTATGTCCGCAGTCAAAAAGAATTTTAACCCTTCAGAGCGGAGATTTGGATCATCCAGTTAAACAGAAAAAATTTCTGATACGTTTTTTTTGGAAACTGATCCACTTGACGCCCGACAAAATTACAGCAATAAGTAATTTTTTAGCCGATAGGGCCAAGAAATTAGGAGTCGATTCCGCTAAGATATCAATTTTGCCTAACGGAGTTGATCTGTCCAAAGTTATTAAAAATGAAAAAGTGCCAAATAGTGTCTTGTGCGTAGCCAGGCTTTCTTGGGAAAAGGGATTGGATTATTTGATTAAGGCTTGGCCCGATGTAATAAAAGAGGTTAGCGATGCAAAATTAGTACTCGTGGGAGAAGGCGACAAAAGGGCAGAGATTGAAAAATTAATTGCAGATTTAAATATTGGCGATAGCGTTGAGTTAATGGGTAATTTGCCTCATGACCAGGTTCTAGCGGAAATGTCTAAATCTGAAATTTTTGTTTGTCCTTCTCTTGCCGAGGGTCTTGGCATTGTTTTTATCGAAGCCCAGGCTTGCGCTTTGGCGGTAATTGGCACCAAAGTCGGCGGCATACCGGATGTTATAGAAGATGGGGTAAATGGCCTGCTTATAAATTCCAAAAGCAGTCCGGCAATTTCTTCAGCGATAATAAAATTGTTAAAAAATAAGGAATTTGCTTCTAGTTTATCGAGCAATGCCCTGGAAACTGTAAAAAAGTTTGATTGGAAAAATATTATATCTGAAGTGGATAATATTTATAATAATTATATCAATAGACGTTTAAAAATAATTTTTGCAAGCGGTATCTACCCTCCCCAATTGGGCGGCCCAGCTACTTTCTCCCACGCATTGGCCAATGAATTGGCTCAAGGCGATTTTGATGTCAATGTTTTAACTTTTGGCAATGGAAAATATAAGGAAGAAAATAATGTGAAAATTTATTATATAGATAACGGTGGAAGTATTATTGGTAGATATGTTGCTTATTTTTGGAAGCTGTTTAAGCTATCGTTGGGTGCCGATATTATTTATGCTCTAGATGTTACAAGTGTTGGTTTGCCATCCGCATTTGTAAGATTATTAAATAGGAAAGTAAGACTGATGTATCGTTTGGGCGGGGATTTCCAATGGGAAAAGGCTCTTTCTCAGGGAAAATTTTTTGGAACATTAAAACAATATTATTTGCAGAAAAAATTTAATTTCCGAGAAAAAATATTATATGCTCTGACAAATTTTGCAATCAAACGAGCTGATTGGATCGTGTTTAATGCTAATTTTTTAAAAACTATCTATTGTGAAGATAGAAATATCAATGCTGACAGGCAATCGGTTGTAAAAAATATTAAGGTGGACTACTCTTTCCCAGAACCTGTTTGTGGCGCAAATAATGATAAAATAAAGATTATATTTGCCGGCAGATTTGTTCCGGTCAAGAATCTGATTAATCTAGTCAAGGCGATGGCCATGGTTAAGCAAAATGATCCTCTGACATTTAATAAAATATCTTTAGAAATAATCGGAGAAGGTCCTCAAGATCAGGAAATTAAGGGGGCAATTTCCCTCGAGGGGTTGGATGAAAACATAAAGTTAATGTCTAAACTTTCTCATGCTGATTTGATGGATAAAATATCTCAAAGCGATATGGTGGCCAATGTTTCTTTGTCTGAAGTAAACCCCAATTTAATTGCCGAAGCTTTATTGTTTCATAAAAAGGTGGTAGTGACCAAAGAAAGCGAGCCTTATTACTCTGATTTAAAAAGCCCGTTGTTGTTTTTTGTTGACCCTTTAAATGTGGCAGATATGGCAGAAAAAATCATTAGTTCAGTAAATTGCGATGAAAAATGCTGTGAAAAAATTTCCGCTCAAAAACTGGATAAGATCGCCTGGTCCAAGGAAAGAGTAGTAAACGAACATATAAATATATTCAATAAATTATTATCCAAATGATTAGCCAAATAAAGAAAAAAATAAAAAAAATCTTTCGAGTCGCTTACTGGTTTTTGATTTATGACCTTTTGCGCGGTGATTTTAAAAAGCCTTGGCACTTAGTAGTAACTATTTTAAAACATTGGTTTTTAAAACTGCCGCATTCGGCAATAATAGAGACTGGTAATACTTGCAATTTCAAGTGTCCGACTTGTCCTACTCCGCACCACTTAATCCATGCTAGGCGTCCGGCAGAAATGATGACGCTCGAGAGGTATAAAAAAATAATTGATAATGTTAAAAGATATATTCATGTCGTATATTTGTATAATTCCAATGAGCCGCTTCTTAATCCGCATCTGATAGAAATGATCAAGTATGCTTCAGAAAATAATTTGCATACGATGATTTCAACCAACGGATCTCTACTTAATGAAGAGATGGCAGATAAGCTGCTTTCTTCGGGATTGGGAGAAATTAGATTTGCTTTTGATGGTTTGACCAAAGAAAGTTTTGAGCAATTTAGGATAGGCGGCGATTTTGAGACTGTGAAAAAAAATATCGAATATTTTTGCCGTTTGAAAAAAGAAAAAAATGTTTCCAAGCCTATTTTAACTTTACAATTTATTTTAAATAAATTAAATCAAGATCAGGTGGCAGACATTAAGCAATTTGCAAAAATAAACGGCATTGATAGATTGTATATAAAGCCGTTTATCTTAAGTGAATATGCTTATTCGACCGAAGAAATAAATCAGCTGGCCGATAAATTTTTTATCGATAAGGAGGTGACAGATGAAAATGTGGTTTATAAAAAGGATAGTCATGGGCTAAAACCAAAGAGAAAAATTGATAAATGTCCAGAGGCTGATAAGATATTTTCTGTTTTATCTGACGGTCGAGCGGTGATGTGCTGCTTTGATCTTTTGGGTGATTATGTATATGGAAAAATGGACGAAACCGATTTGTATAAATTATGGAACAGCAAAGAAGCCGTATTTATAAGGGAGAGGGCGAGAAAGAGGTTTTTCCCCCTTTGCAAAATTTGTGGTAATATAGAATAAAATTATGAGAATTTTAAGCATTGGTTCGGGTACGCAAATTTTTCAGCCCGGATGCGAAGATAGAAAAAGAATGGCTGAATACGGCAAGATGTCAGAGAGATTTGATATCCTGATTTCGTGCGTTGGTCATTTTGATGATCAACAGATTTCTGATGGCGTATTTTTGCATGCCACTAATTCTAAAAATAAATTATTCCGTTTTATTGACTCACTGAAGATAGGCAATAAACTAATGAAAGAAAATAAGTCGGACACGGTTTTTGTGCAGGATCCTTTGATTAACGGGCTTATCGGTTGGTTGCTGGCCAAAAAACATAAAGCAAAGCTTATGGTGAGCGTGTTTGGGACGAGTGTTTTTGATAAATATTGGCAACGAGAACATTGGTATAATATATTTTTAAAATATATTGGCATGAAAGTTATGAAGGATGCCGATGTGATTCAGACAGACGGGATTGGTAATTTTGAAGTATTAAAACAAAGATACAGGGAAAAGGTTTTTTGGAAACCAGTTGTCCCATCTGATATACACGAGTATCTGGTAGACAGCAAATTATTTTTGCCAGACAAGGTGAGGCTGTTATTTGTTGGGCGACTGGCCAAACAAAAAAATATTGCTATGCTAGCCGAGGTTATACGTATTATGTCCGTTAGAGAATATCCGTTTGAAGCCGAGTTTACAATAGTTGGCGATGGGCCGGAAAGAAAATGGCTTAAGGGTTTGGAAAATTTCAGCAATATAAAGCGGGTTAACTTTTGTAATCGTCAAGAGTTAAATGACCAGTATAAAAATAACGACATATTATTAATGACATCATTTTATGAAGGCTTTCCAAGGGTTTTTATGGAGGCCGCAGTAAATGGATTAGCCTTTGTGGTGACTGACGTGTCGGGTGCAAAAAATATTATTGATGAAGGCAAAAACGGTTTTATCATAAAGCAGAAAGACGTGGAGGACTTTGTTGCCAAAACAGAAAAGTTAATCAGTGATCGGGAATTGTTAGGGGGTTTTTCAAAGCATACGCTGGAAAGTTTTTCAACTAAATATGATTATAATTTAAGCATCCAAAGGCATAATCAGATTATGGATTATCTAAAACAACAACATGTTAAATAAAAAAAGAGTAGTCATAACTGGCGGAGCCGGCTTTATCGGCCGAAATTTTATTGAGGGTCTAAAAAGCCAAGGCATTTATGAAATAATTTCCTTGGATCTGTTTGATTTAAAAGATGGTGAGGTCACTTCTGTTGTTGGTCGTTATGGCGATAAAGATCTATTACGAAAAACTTTGCAAAAAGGAGATATTGTATATCACTTAGCTTGCAGTACCGTTCCGGCTGTTTCTGAAAAAGACGTTTTTAAAGATTTGAATGAAAATATTATTGATACGATAAATTTACTAGACATCTGCCTTGAAAGCGAAATCGAACTTTTTGTTTTTGCTTCTTCTGGTGGAACAGTTTATGGCGAAGTGGCTGAAATACCAATTAGGGAAGAAAGCGAAGCAAACCCAATTAATTTTCACGGCATCATGAAGCTGATGATTGAAAAGTATGTCAAGCTTTATGGCCTGCGCCACAATTTCAACTATATTATTATGAGGCCCTCTAATTTGTTCGGGCGAATTCCGGAAGCCAGTAGGATTCAAGGCGCAGTTGATATTTTTATAAAAAAAGCACTGGCCAATGAGTTGATAGAAATTTGGGGAAATGGCGAGGTTATTCGTGATTATATTTATATTGATGATATGGTTGATTTAATGATTAAAATTATCGACTCTGACATAAAAAATACAACCATTAATATTGGTTCCGGAACTGGTCATTCTTTAAATACAATTATCAAAAAAATTAAAGAAAAATTGGAATTAGAAATAGAAGTAAAATATATGCCCGCGAGAGGTTTTGATATAGCATGTAATATATTGGATATTGCGAAAGCCCAAAATCTTTATAATTGGCATCCCAAGGTTAATTTGGAAATGGGAATAGAAAAAACAATTGAAAAGATTAAAAACTCCAAAATATAAAGATATGAAACTTTTGATTTTAACACAAAAGGTAGATAAAAATGATGATTTACTGGGCTTTTTTGGCAGTTGGATTAATGAATTTGCCAAGCATTGCGAGCAGGTGACAGTAGTTTGCCTCTTTGAGGGAGTACATCATGATTTTCTGAGCAATGTTAAAATAATTGGACTTGGAAAGGAAAAGATTTCTTTGACTCTTCATCCGATTGTAAGGCGAATAATTTTTTTGTACAGATTTTTAAAAATTTCCTGGCAAGAGAGAAAAAATTATGACATTGTTTTTGTGCACATGAATATAATTTATGTCTTATGTGGTGGATGGCTTTGGCGGCTCTTGGGCAAAAAGATCGGATTATGGCACGCTCATGGCAAAGTCCGTAGAAATTTAAAAGCGGCTGAAAAGATTTCAAATTTTATTTTTACTTCCACCAAAGAGGGTTGCAGGCTGGATAGTCCCAAGGTAAAAATTGTGGGTCAGGGTATTGATGTTGATAGATTTCATCCGGTCGATGAAAGCAAAAGTAGTATATTTAAAATAATTACAATTGGCAGGATTTCGCCGGTTAAGGACTATGAAACACTGATCGCCGCAGCGGAAATTTTAAGAGACAAAATTGGGCTTTCTGTTGATATAATCGGCGGCATAGGGCTTGCTGATCAGGAAAAATATTTTCAGGATTTAAAGTCGCTGGTAACAGAAAAAAAATTAGACCAATATATAAAGTTTTTAGGGCCAATTGCCAATAGTGAAATTGTCAGTCATTTGCAATCAGCTAGCTTATTTGTAAATATGAGCCATACTGGAAGTATGGACAAGGCAATTTTAGAGGCGATGGCAACGGGTCTTCCGGTGATAACTTGCAACGAAGCATTATTTGATACGCTTGAAAAATACAAAGATCAATTGATTTTTTCTAAAGGCGATTTTGCGGAATTAGCAGAAAAGATTTTTAAAATGATGAGCTTAAATGCAGATGAGTTTAGAGTAATCTCATCTCAGATGAGGCAAATTATGGTTGACAATCATGACGTTAAAAATTTAGTAAAAAAGATCATGGCCAATTATCAACAGTTATATGGATAATGACAAGAAGTTAAATATTTTAATGCTTTCTTTTGACTGGCGCAATATTTTTAGCACCGACTTTGATGGTATGAAAAGCAAGCTAGGCCGTGATCATCTGGAGCCGAACCATAATAACTTTTTTATTTTTTCTTGGTCAAATGACAGTTATTTTAAAAAGATAGACAATTTTGAGACGGTACATTTTAAGGCAAGATGGAAACATTTTAGAGTGGCTTATGATTTCTTGACTTTTTTTATGCTGCCACTAACACTTCACAAATATAAATTTAAACCAGATGTCATAATTTGTTATGATTTTCCTTTTGTGTTGAGCTGTGTCATTCCAAAAGTTTTATGGGGAGGACGAATTTTGGTAATATTGTCGGCGCTTCCATCCCAATTAGCGGGAACCAGGGGATTATTTGGATTTGTGCGAGTCGCTTATCAGAGGCTGGTAGAAAAACTTGCCATAAATTTTATTGATGATTATTTTGCCATTGGCGAAGCAACAAAAAAATATTTATTAGATTTGGGTGTTAAAAAAGAAGTAATGATTATGCCGCCGGATACTTTTTCGCAGTGGAAGACTAGCATGGAAAAAGTTCGGGAGGGTGAAATAAAAAATAAATATGGAATCGGCGGAACGGATAAAAAAATTATCTTATCGGTCGGTAGGCTTGAAGTTGAAAAAAATTATGACAATCTGTTAATTGCCTGGAGCAAGATGAAAACAAATGATTGGATTTTAATTATCGCCGGAGAAGGCAGTTTACTCAGTAAGCTAAGAGATTTATCTAAGCAATTAAATATTGAAAAAAATGTTATATTTGCCGGGCGTATATCACGGGAAGAAATATGGAGTTATTATAAAGACGCCTCGGCATTTGTGTTGTTTTCAAAATCCGAGGGTTTGGGTTTGGTTTTTTGGGAAGCAATGATAATGAACGTGTCCTGTATCGGAAGCAGAGTGGGCGGGATTATCGACAGCATAGGCGCAAACGAAGAACGGGGCTTTTTTGGCGATCCTGGAAATCCATCAGAGCTGGAAAGCATTATAAGCCAATGTATTAATCGCGATCAAGAAGTCAGGGAAAAAATTGTTAGAGCAAGACAATATGTGGAAGACAAAGCATCGTTTTGTTACAATATTAATAATTATTATAAAGATAGAATATGAAAATTTTGTCAATACATGACGGACATAATGCCTCTGCGGCAATATTCGACGATGATAAGATTTTGGCTTGCGTATCCGAAGAAAGAATAAACCGCGAAAAATTTTATTGGGGCTGGCCAGAATTATCAATTAAACAAGTATTAAAAGACGGTGGTTTAAGTTTGAGCCAAATAGATGCGGTTACCGTATCCCATCTGGGGTTTTGGGATTACTTGCGCCGTAAATTTTCAGATAAGGATACTTACTTCCCTAGATATTTTTTGGGACACATGTATAATGTATTAGTTTGTTGGAAACGAGAGAGAAAAATCAGGCAATATTTTGGCCAGCATGGCATTAAAAAATATTTTTTCTGCGATCATCATTTGGCGCACGCCGCATCAGCTTATTACTATTCCGGATTCTCAAGTGCCTTAGTCGTGACCATAGACGGTCAGGGGGACGGCCGATCTCATACTGCCTATGAAGTTATTGATGGGAAATGGAAATTTTTAGTTAGTGGCGGATCTAATGCGTCGCTTGGCGCTTTTTATGGCGCCGTAACTGAGGGACTAGGATTCAAGCCGAACAGGCATGAAGGAAAGATTGTTGGTTTGGCGGCTATCGGAAATCCGCAAAATATTCCCAGTGAAAAAATGGCACTGTTTGAATCAATTAATTCGGATAGTTCTTTTAAAAGAAAAAAATATTTGGAAATGGCTGAAGAGGTAAAAAATCTTTTAAAAGACGGCTATAGCAAGGAGGACATTTCCGCAAAGGCCCAACAAATGTTGGAAGAATCAGTAACTAAGCACATATTAAAATATTGCAATGCTACCAGCATGAAAAATTTGGCTTTGGCCGGAGGTGTGTTTGCCAATGTTAAATTAAATCAAAAGCTAATAGAAAACTGCCCGATAGAGCAGATATTTATTCAGCCTGGCATGGGTGATGAGGGATTAATTCTGGGTTCTGCCGCTTATTATCTCCATCAGAATGGGATAAAGCTTAGAGATCAAATTAAGGATGTCTATTTCGGTAATGGTTATGGCGATGAAGAGATTGAAGCGATTTTAAAAGAAAAAAATTACAGCTATCGGATTTTAGAAAATCCTGCTACAGAAACCGCAAATATGATTAATAACGAAAAAATAATCGGCTGGTTTGATGGAAGAATGGAATTCGGACCAAGGGCATTGGGTCACAGGACTATAATGGCTGATCCGAGGAATAAAAATATAAATGATATACTAAATCATAGGTTAAGGCGAAGCGAATTCATGCCCTTTGCTCCAAGTTCATTATATGAGCTTGCCGATGAGGTTTTTGAAAATACGGACGGTTCGCTTCATGCGGCAGAATTTATGACTATTACTTTTAATGTCAGAGAAAAATGGCATGAAAAAATAAGAGCAGTGGTCCATGTTGACGGCACTGCTAGGCCACAGCTTGTGAAAAAAGAAAAGAACGAAGCTTATTATAATGTTATCAAATCATTTTATGATTTAACTGGGATACCGCTTATTGTAAATACCAGCTTTAATATCCATGAAGAGCCGATCGTCTGTTCGCCGGATGACGCTTTGAGGTCATATGATACCGGTGCAGTCGATTGTATTGTTTTTAATAATAAATTTTTAGTATCTAAAGATTAAAAATATGGCCAATGCGTTAAAAGATATTTATGAGAACCATCATAAGGATTTAAATAAGTCCGGATTTTCGATAATGAAAGAGATTCGCGGTAAATTAATAAGTGACTATATTGGAGAGGGTAAAGATGTTTTAGACATTGGGTGCCGCGATGGAACGCTTACTTCATTTTTTGTCAAAAATAATAGGGTGACCGGAGCTGATATTGATTTGAATTCTTTGGAAGCAGCGAAAAATAAACTAGGCATCGAAACGGTTTTTATGGATTTAAATGGCGACTGGCAGGAGCTGGGAGAAAAACGATTCGATGCGGTAGTGGCTGGAGAAGTTTTGGAGCATTTATATTATCCTGATAGAGTGGTAGAAAAAATCAAAAAACTTTTAAAGCCGGAAGGAATTTTTATAGGCACAGTCCCTAATGCTTTTAGTTTTAAAAATAGAATAAGATATTTACTGGGACAAAAAAGATTCACGCCGTTAGCCGACCCTACTCACATAAACCAGTTTGGCCTTAATGATTTAAGAGAGGTATTAAAGAAAAATTTTGGGTCGGTGGATATAACGGGATTGGGCAAGTATGCTCGCTTATCAAAAGCATTTCCAAGTCTAGTTGCTTTTATTTTAATGTTTATTTGTAAAAATAAATAAATCTTATGCCAAGATTACAAAAACTTTTTAGAATGTTCGTAATTAGAGCCAGGGGACTGGATCCATTTTATGAGGAGTATTTGAAAGACAAAAAAGTCTTAGATATCGGCTGCGGACAAGGCGAGTTGCTTAAAAAAAATCCTGCAAAAATTTCGGGCATTGATTTAAATAGCCGTGTTGTAGAGAATTTAAAAAAAGATGGCTTAAATGCCGTGCTGGGAAGTGCAACGCAGTTGCCATTTGGCGAGGAGGAGTTTGAAGTTATTAATTGTCGCCACGTGATTGAACACTTAACCCCAGTGGAAGGACAAAAGATGTTTAACGAAATCTACCGCATACTTAAATCCGGAGGAAAAGTTATTTTAATAACGCCAACTGAATACACTGTCTGGAATACTTTTGGCCACATCAAGCCCTATACGCCCACAGCCGTTAAAAAATTATTCAAAGAATTTAGCCTCGAGGCCTTTGAATCGGTTAGGGGATTTGCAATGGAAGACATTTATTACTATGGGCGGTTTAGCGGTAGGGTGCCATTTTTAATTTCGACCATTCTTTCATACGCTTTTCCTTGGTTCCGCGGGCAATACATTATGATTATTAAAAAAAATAATTAACAGCATGTCAAAATATACAATAATTAGAGATGAGGAGTATAGGCGTATAGCTAAGTTTGATTTTTCGGGCAAGGTTCTTGACTTGGGAGGAAATAAAAAAGCCGGCTACCATGAATTAATGAGGGGCCAAACCGAAATAATAACTGCCAACATTGATGCAAAATTTGATTGCGATGTGGTTTTTGATGCTGAAGATAAATTTCCTTTGTCAGACAAAGATTTTGATAATATTATCTGTCTAAATGTCTTAGAGCATACTTATAATTTTAAAAATATAATTTCTGAATCGTTTCGGGTCTTAAAAGATGGAGGGTTTTTTGTTGGGTCAACCCCGTTTATTTTTCAGATCCACGGATCGCCGGATGACTATTTCAGATACACCAAATCGTGCATCACTCGGTTTTTAAGGGATGCCGGATTTAGAGATATTAAAATAGAAGAGTTGGGTTACGGATTATTTTCGGCTGTTTTTCAGCTCGTAGGAGCGGGCATTAAGCCTGTATTTTTACGAGAAGCGATTAAAAAAATATTTATTTCCGTTGATTTGTTGCTTTTAAAAACAAATCGATATAAAAAAATAAGGGAAAGGTTTCCCATCGGTTATTTTATTGTGGCAAAGAAGTGACTTTGATTGTTCTGGAAAACGTAAAGAGAATCAATAAATTAATTACGCTATAAATAATTCTGGCAAAAATTACTCCTATAATTCCCCAGAAGAAGGCCATTGTTACTACAATGGCTATTTGTATTATTGAAACAGAAATATTATATTGATAAATGTTAATAATTTTAGCTTTAGCCTGTACATAGCTCAAAAGCGGTGCTACGGCAGTATTAGCAATAAGTGCTAGAGAAAAAATCTGCGAATATAAAACAGAGTCGAGATACTTTGGGAAGAATATTTTATATAAAAAAGGCGCCAATAAAATATAAATTATAACCACTATTATTGAAATAACGATTAGCCCCAGAGTATTAAAGGCCAATTTCTTTTTAAGATTGCCTTCTTTGTGTGCCGAAAATTTTGGAAAAGTCAGTGATGATATTATTTTAGCCACGCCCCTGAATTGATCCGGAGCCGCTACTGCAAAATAATATATGGCCAATTGTGCCGGACCCAAAACATTAAATACAATAATTTTGTCTATGCTGCCGGCAACTATGGAGGCAACGTTTATAATGCTCATATGCTTGCCATATTTCATGGCTCCGGGATCTTCTTCACTATTTGGCTTGTAATGTCTAATAGTCTTGAAGTGTAAAAAAATATAGCTTATGGAACTGCTGGCAAAATAAATAAAGACTAAAAATATTACATTTTTAAATAAAACCATGGAGAGGGTCATGAAGATAAGGCCAACCAGGCTCGATAAAAGATTGTATAAATAAATGTTTTTAAAGTCCTTTTTGCCGTTTAAAAATCCAATGCAGGTGTTAAAGGTATTTACAACTGGCGAGAGAATGCCGACAATAAGCATGGCATAGGCAATCGTGTGATTGCCAATATAAAAGTAATATCCAAAGCAGGCCAGGGCGACAACAAATTGCAGGACCGACCATTTAGCTTGGACTATTATTGCGCGTTTATATGAACCATCTTTCCCTTGGGCAACTGCTTTTGTGATGGCCAAATTCATTCCACTCAAAGAAAAGGCTCCTATTATTGCAGAAAGGGAAATTACATATTTAAAATTCCCATATAAGTCTTTGGATATTAAATTGGCAAAAGCAACTGAAATCAAAAAAGCAATCAGGGAAGAAAATATTTGTGAAAGTACAAGCCAAAAACCGCCTTTAGTAAAGTAAACCATGTCCGTCTTGGTCCATTTCTCACTCCACCTAAGCAGTTTATGGATTTTATTGTTTGGATTATCTAGCATTTTAAATTCCTTTGCGCAGTATTAATGTGCGGATTGTTTTTAGTGCTATGCTAATGTCGAGTAAAAAGTTTCTGTTTTTAATATAATACAGATCGTAAGAGAATTTTGTCCTGGTTTCATTTATGTCTATGCCATGATGAGGCTCGCCCTCTTGTTTTATTTGTGCCCAGCCCGATAATCCAGGCTTGATAACATGTCTAATATTGTAATAAGAAATATCTTTGGCATATAGAGCAACCGGTTCGGCGAATTCCGGCCTTGGTCCTATTAGCGAAAGATCCCCTCTAAGCACATTCCAAAGCTGAGGCAACTCATCAATTCTCGATTTTCGTAAAAATTTTCCAACCCTGGTTACGACATTTTTTGTCTCGCCCCATTTTGCTCCGTCATTTGCAATGCTCATCGTGCGGAATTTCAGCAGTTTAATCGGCTTATTATTTTTGCCTACCCGTTCCTGAACGCTGTATAGGCCTCCGCCATCATCAATTTTAAGTGCAAGATAGACAAACGGATAAACAATTAAGGAAATTATCGCCCCTATTCCGGCAAGAATTATGTCCATGGCTCTTTTGGGAACGTCAAAAGCGATTCTTGGCCTACTGGAAAGATTATCCAGAAACCACCCATATTCGATATCTTCGACTGGAACCTTTAAGGTGATTTTTTCATAAAATCTATTAATATTTACGATATCAATTTGGTGTGAAATGCATTCATAAAGCTTTTGTGAGACGTAATTGCTCTTTTGCAGATCGGCATTAACAATGATTAAAAAAATCTTTCTATCCAGGCAGTAATCCTTGATATTTTCAGGCATTATTTTTTCAAAAATCAATTCATAGCCCAGGTGTGGTTTGGCTTTTATTTCATTAATAAGTTCAGTTGCTAAATTGCTTTTGCCGATAATTAATGCTTTAATGGGTTTTTGCCTAAATAATATTGGGAAAATTCCCCTCCATACTAAAATGAAGGCAAGAGCTAGAAGTATTTCAATTATTAAAACCCTTTGAGGTTTGATGTCTCCAATAAGTGGCGACAAAAAGTAAAAAATTATTACTGCCAAAAATAAGTTGGCTATAAATAATTTAATAAGTGAGCCTACTATTTTAGCAAAACGAAATTTGAATTTTAGCTCGTATAACCCGTCGACATACAGCACCATGATCCAAATTATAAAAATCAAAGTAAAAGGCCAAAAATGCTTTGCCCATTGGGCATAAAAAGACTCCTGGCCGTATCTCAAAATAAGCGTTAAGGCTAATGATAGATAAAATAACGCCAAATCGAAAATAAGAAGAAGTATTTTATGGGTTTTTATTATTAAGTTTGACATGTTCATAATTTAGCACAATTTGACCTTTTTTTCAACATATGGACCCTTTGACTAAATTTTAGTTTAGTTTATACTAAATATAGTGATATTAATGTAATCTTGGAAAATGTTAAAGGATTTATATTTGTCAGAACAACTAAATTGGCTTAGACAAGTTATTAAGTTTGGAATTGTCGGCATTACCAATATAGCCCTGGATATGGCTATATATTATTTTTTAACCAGATTCTTTCATGTTTATTATATATTAGCGGCAACAATTTCTTTTATAATTGTTGTTACTTGGAGTTTTAATTTAAATAAGCGTTGGACCTTCAGAAACCAAAAAGTTGTAAAAAAGCTCAGAACCCAATATTTTGAATTTTTTGTAGTTAATATTTTAATTCTTCTGATGAATGCGGGCGTTTTATTCGCATTAGTAGACATATTTGAGCTTAATGATCTAATGGCTAAAATTGTCGCCTCAATAATAATCGGCTTAGTTAATTTTTTTATTAATAAATTTTGGACTTTTGGTAATTTTAAAAAATTGAAGTTAGCACAGTAATTTGATATAATTAGTATTAAATTAGGCGCAAGAAGAATAGCCCAGTTTGGCTGGGAATCATAAATAAACAAAACGTATGCCAGTAGAAAAAGCTATTTTTGATAAGAAAAACATTTTAGTTGTCGGAGGAGCGGGGTTTATTGGATCACATTTGTGCGATGAGTTGGTCAAGTCTGATAAGGTAATCTGTATTGATAATTTTCTTACGGGCCGTGAGGATAATGTCGCTCATTTGCTTCAGCATCCTGATTTTGAATTTTTGAATTTTGATATTTCTAATCCCTTAAACTTGGAGCAATTGCCTGAATTGAAAAAATTTAAATTTGAATTCCAGGGCGTTCAGGAGGTATATTATTTAGCTTCTCCGTCTTCACCGGCGGATTATCAGAACTATCCAATTGAAACGCTCTTGGCCAATTCAGTCGGCCTAAGAAATGCTTTAGATATTGCGGTTAAATATAAGGCTAAGTTCTTTTTTGCCTCATCTCCCGCCGTTTATGGACAGGCGCCAAATTCAAAGCCGGTTAAAGAAGATTTTTGCGGAGTGGTAAATCAACTTTCTTCTAGAGCTATTTTTGCAGAGTCTAAAAGATTTGCCGAAACAATGGTATTTGCATATGCTGCTAAATTCGGGCTAGACGTTAAACTGGCTCGCATCTTTAACTGTTATGGATCAAGAATGAGACTAGATGATGGCAGAATGATTCCTGAAATGATCAGATTAGCACTTGGTAATGAAGACATTGTTATTTATGGAACTGAAAAAAGCACTGGATCTTATTTTTATGTCTCAGATCTTATCCGTGGCATTGTAAAGTTGATGGAGAGCACAGAAAAAGGACCCATTAACTTATCTTCAGATTGGAAAAATAAATTCTCGGATGTCGCCAAAAAAATTGTTGATGAATACGGTTCAACTTCTAAAATTCGATTTGAGGCGCCAAAGGATATTTTTGCAGATCAGCTAATTGGTGATATTTCCGCCGCCAAAGAAAAGCTCGGATGGTTTCCCGTAATATTGCTTGATCAGGGGATAAAAGAAACAATAGATTATTTGGAAGCTCAAAGAGGAATTAAAATGTTCCAGCAAAAGCCAGCACAATAAAAATGTCAAAAGGGAAGGTGACAATTTGTATTTTGTCTTGCAATTCCAGGCATAATCTGCCTGGTTCTTTGGTTGGTGTATACGATCAGAATTATCCCAAGAATTTAATTAAGGTTATTGTTGTTGATAATAATTCTCTCGACAGCTCTGTCGGTTATGTAAAAGAAAGTTATCCAGAGGTAAAAATTATTAGTAATAATTCTAAGCTCGGGTCGGCTACTCTTGCCAATCAGGCTTTATTTTTGGCGGAAAAAAATGATTCTGAGTTCCTTGTGATAATTAAGGCTGAAACAATTCTGGAAAAAAATTGGCTCAATAGAATGGTTCAATTATTGAAAAATAAAAAGGTGGGTGCTGCCAGTTCGAAAATTCTAATGTCTCCGGAAAATAAATTAATTTATGCTTTAGGCGGAAAAATTGATTTTGCCGGCCAAGGATGTTTTTTATATCATAAAAAGCACAATAGTTTAAAAAATACTAATATTTTTGAATCGGATTTTGCGCCAAAGGAAGCAAGTATTTATAAAATGGAAACGCTAAAAAAGGTAGGCTTTTTTGACAATGGATTTCATAATTATTTTGAAGATATGGAGCTTGGTTGGAGACTAAGATTGGCGGGATATAAAATAATAATTGATCCTCTGGCGGTAGCATATTATAAGCCGGCCTATGCGGATGATGATGATCAATTGTTTTATCAGGAAAATAATCGCGCAATGATGATTTTTCAAAATTATAGGATAATTACAATTATTTTATTGTTGCCATTGTTTATCTTTCTCGAGTTTGGATTTATTGTCGGCTCAATCGCTCAAAAAGGATTTAAACAAAAAATAAAATCCTATTTGTGGATTTTAGCCCATTTAGCTCCCATAATCTCCAAAAGGATAAGAGTTCAATTTCATCTGCGAAAAGTAGGGGATTTGGAAATTTTGAAGTAAATATTATTTCTTATTTAGGCCAAAGGCGGTCTTTTTTTGTTTTGTTTAAATTTGACAAAATTATTAAAATGTGATATAATTAGATTACTGCAATGGTGCAGTGAAGTGTACCTAAGATAGTGATCGTGGAGGCTCAGGCCTTCTTGTCCGGTCTGCCGGAGACAAAACGATCGCCAACGGCACCTACGGTGCTGGGGAGAAGAGTTATGATGTACTTGACGCTCCAAAACGTTGTTACCCTCCTTCTTTTCCTTTACGTGCTGACGCATTTGGCGCTGTTGGAAAGGAAGCGTCGCCGGCAAAAAATGTTCCGAGGAATTGAGATCTTCCTCGACCGCTACAGGAATCAACCATTGGAGAGGCTAATTGATATCCTGCGGCAGAGTCGACATGGGAAATATCCCTTGTTAGACGGGGCGGATTGTTTCAGGTTTGAGCCCCTGTGTTATGACATCTCCAAGGAAGTTATGGAACAGCTTCACCGTTCGGGCCTTTTTTATTTATAAATTATAGTTGATTGATTTTTTCGGCCAGTTGGTTGTCTGTTGTGGTTATTGCTCCCATGGCGTGGGTAAATAGAGTGACTTTAACGTGATTATAAGAATGGATTAATATATCGGGATGATGATTCATTTTTTCCGCTTCGGTGGCGACTTTATTTACAAACTCAACCGCTTCCTTAAAGTCGGCAAATTTAAACTCCTTAACGAGTTTGCCGTTTTCAATTTTCCAGTCTGAATTTTCTTGATTTTTAACCATTTTACGGTTTGGCTTAATTTACTATTTTTAGAATACTTCACACGTGTGTGAAGTATTCGTTTTTTGCGTTACTTTTCCAACCTTAGTACCCGGAAAAGTTCTCGGTGATTATATTATCAGCAACAATTCCCATATCCGTTAATACTCCGACAACGTCTTGAACCATCTGTGGCGGGCCGGCCATCATATAGATTTTATCGGTAAAATCAGGCAGGTATTTTTTTATCAGATCAGGACTGGCTTTGTGGCGTTCTCCCTGCCAGTTATTATCGTCTGTCATTATTAAAATCAGATTAAAATTTTGATCCTCGTCTTCTATTTGTTTTAATTCTTCCAAAAAAGCGGTAGATTGCGGAGTCCTGTTAAAATACAGTAGGGTGATTTTTCTACTCAAGTTGGCTTCGTTGGCATATCGCAGCATGCTCATGAAGGGTGTTATGCCGATGCCACCGGTTATGAAAATAAGTTCCCGGCCGTCATCTTCGGGCATAACAAAAGTTCCGCCGATCATTTTTATATTAACTTCCGCGCCCAATGGCATTTCCGCCAATGATTTTTTAAAGGCGCTATCGCGCATCCGTGTCGTGATGATTATCTCGTGATTGTCGCTTGGCGAATTATTGATGCTGAAATATCTCTCCGAACCCTTGGCGTCTTTAAAAGGTGGATTAATCAGCTCAATGATTACAAATTGGCCGGGCTTAAATTCTGCTGGCGATTCCAGCTGGAAAGACGCCGTCAGGGTATTCTCGGCAATCAGTTGCCGATTTTTTAATGTGGCTTTCATAAATAATATTTAGGTGTATTTTCTCTTATTCTTGTTATTATTTCATAATTAATGGTGCCGATTTTTTGTGCCAGATTTTCGGCGGTAATTTCAAGCGATCCTTGCTTGCCAATAATTACTGCCTCATCACCGGATTTTACATTTTTAATTTTACTTATGTCGACAATTGTATGGTTCATGCAGATTCTGCCTAGAATTTTTGCCTTTTGGCCTGATATTAAAACTTCCCCACAGTTGCTTAATTTTCTGTCTAATCCGTCATAATAGCCGATTGGTAAAATGGCGATTATTGTTGGTTTAGTGGTTTTGTATGTACATCCGTAACTGATACGGCTGTTTTCTGGGATTGTTTTTATCGCAGATATTATTGTTTTCAAGCTTAAAGCCGGCGTCAGTTTTATTTTATTTTTTAAAATTTTCTTTGCTTCCGGGCTTGGGTAATATCCATAAGCAGAAATTCCGACTCGAGCCATATTCATTCTTGCTTGTGGATAAATCAGCGCTCCTGCACTGTTTGCGTAATGTTTAATTAACTTTTTACCTAAGCCCTTCTCTATGTTTGAAGCACATTTATTAAATATGTCTAGCTGTTTGTTAAAATAATCATTATTTAATTTTTCATCGGCGGTGGCAAAATGGGTACAGACACCCTCGATTGATATATTTTTCGTCCATAGTCTTAAAAATTCATTAATCTCATTTGGCATAATACCCTGGCGCGACATGCCCGTGTCTATTTTGATGTGCGCATGAGCAGTTTTTCCTGATTTTTTAGATTCTCTGGCAATCATTTTAAGAGAGTCTAGGCTTGAAATAGTAAAAGTGCCGTTTAATTTTATTACTTCTTTTATCTCACCTAGCAATGTGTGGCCAGTAATTAACACCGGCAAATTGACTTTTGATTTTCTAATAATGCTTAATTCCTCGGCAGAATTGACGCAAAACCAATTGGCTCCAAGTTTTTCAAAAATTGGCGCTATTTTTGCTAGTCCATGGCCATAGGCATTGGCTTTTAAATTGACTGCCAATTTTGTTTCACCAAGGACTCTTTTTATTTCTGAGACGTTATTTTGCAGGGCTTTTTTTGAGATTTCAAGCCAAGTAATTTCGTTCATATTTTTTATTATTATAGCAAAATTGGCAGTTTAATTATAGTTGAATAAACTTAATAGTTTTGTTAAGATAAAATTGAAATTAAATAACATTTTATGGAAATTTTCTTTATAATTCTCACTCTTATTTTGATTGCCGTAATAGCTGGCGTTTTTTTTATTTTTAACAAAAAACTAAGCCTTTTGTCGGCTGGCAAGCAGGATGACCAGTCGTTTTTAATGTTACAGGAAAGGATAAAAGAGCTTAATCAGACAATGGATACGAGCATTAAGGGCTTGAATCAGACTGTTGATAATAAATTGTCGCAGTCAACCCAGCAGATGCAATCGCAATTTAATCAAAGTATTGGTATTGTTAAGGGAATTACTGAGAAGATGGTTGAATTGCAGGAAACCAATAAGCAAGTCATGGGATTTTCTGCTCAGCTAAAAAATCTGGAGAAGGTTTTAACTAGCCAGAAACAGCGCGGCAATCTCGGTGAGGCGGCCTTGCAATTGGTTTTAGAAAATATTCTGCCTCCGACTGCTTTTGTTTTGCAGTATAAATTTGATGATGGCGATATTGTTGATGCTGTTATAAAAACTAAAGATGGCTTGATTCCAGTGGATGCCAAGTTTTCTTTAGATAATTATAACCGGGTGATAAATGAAGATAACGAAGAACAGCGCCTTGTTTATGAAAAAGAATTTAAGAATGATTTAAAAAAGCGTATTGATGAAACGAGCAAATACATTAAACCAAACAAAGGAACGATGGATTTTGCCTTCATGTTTATTCCGGCTGAGGCGATTTATTATGATTTGCTTGTAAATGAAGTTGGTGCGATTAAAATCAATACCAGAAGTTTGATTGATTATGCTTTTAAAGAAAAGCGGGTGATTATTGTTTCGCCGACAACATTTGCCGCTTATTTGCAAACTGTTCTTCAGGGTCTAAGAGCACTTAAGATTGAAGAGCAAACAAAGCAGATTACAAAATGGGTGGAAATGTTACAAAAGCACATTAGTGCATATGATGATTATTTTAAAAAGTTAGGTAATAGTTTAACAACAACAGTCAATGCCTACAATACTGCTGATCGTGAGTTTAAAAAAATTGATAAGGATGTTGTAAAGATTACCGGAGTCGAAGGAGTAATTGAGCCGCTTCAATTGGATGGTCCACAAAAATCAGGCGAATAATCTATATGGAAATAGAAAAGAAAACATGGCCGGAATTATTTGAACAAATCTTAGTAGGAAATAAGACTTTTGATGCGAGGGTTGCTGATTTTGAATGTAATGAAGGCGATATTTTAGTTTTAAAAGAGTGGAATCCGGAGACAAAAGAATATACTGGCAGGGAAATAAGAAAAAAAGTGACTTATATTTTGAAGACCAAAGATGTTAATTTTTGGTCCAAAGAAGATATAGAAAAATTTGGATTACAAATTATTTCTTTTAAAAACGAAGATTAAAACTGTTAAATAAAATGAAAGTTTTTAGTCTAACAGAAGGCTCATCGTCATTTTTGGTTGAATGGTATGCCAAGCAAATTGGAGCCAATCCTGAAAATTACAAGCACTATATACATCCACAAGAGGATTATTTATTAATGTCTCAAAAATATCCAATTGCGGTTGTGGCTGATGGCGTTACTTTGGAATTTCAAAAAGACGGCAAATATCCCAATCCGTCAGGGGCGGGCGAGCTGGCAAAAATATTTTGCGAAACAATAATTGAGGCCACTGAAGACGGATATGATAATTTGTCAGAAGAGGAACTGGTTCACATCTTTAGGAAAGGAAATGAAGTTGCCGGCCAATATAATCAAAAAAATAATAGGACAAAAGAAAACAGCAATTTTTTGGACTATGATTTATTCGCTGCAACTTGTGTTTTTGCCTGTATAAAAGATAAAAAAGTTTTTTGGGCTTCGCTTTGTGACGCAAGATTTTTACATCTGGATAAAAATGGGAAAGTAAAATTTGCATCAGATGCTGGTTGGAATGTTTTCACTAAAAATTTACCATCAAATTGGAATGAGATTGATAAAAACGAGAAAAAAATTATAGTGAGGAGCAAATATAGAAATGGACTTGATATAAATGGTAATCCAATTGGCTATGGCGTGGTTACTGGTGACGAAGCGGCGGAAAAATATTTAAATTTTGGCTCACGCGAAGTTGAAGAAGGCGATATAATTATTTTGTGCAGTGATGGATTTTATGAATATTTTGAAAATAAGGATTTCGTTGATCTTCTTTTAAGCGCCACCATTGAAAAATTAGAGCCCAACATTAAGGATTTTATTCTACAAAAATCAAAGGAAGAGCCTGATAAATATGGGCACGAAAAAACATTAATCGCAATCTTTAATTAGCTTATGAAAATAGCCATAATCGGCGGATCTGGTTTGGATGACCCGCAGATATTACAAAATCCATCACAAATAGAAGTTGAAAATAAATACGGTAGGCCGTCATCTGTTTTGACAACTGGTAAAATCGGCGGAGTTGATGTTGTGATTTTAGCGCGACACGGCAAAGACCATAGCGTAGCTCCGACTGAAATAAATTTTCGCGCTAATATCTTAGCACTCAAAGAAATCGGTTGCACTCATATTTTAGCAACTACTGCTGTCGGGTCGTTGAGAGAAGAAATCAAGCCAGGCAATTTAGTTTTTCCAAATCAATTTATTGATTTTACCCGCCATAGGAATCTGACTTATTTTTCTGATGAAGTTGTCCATACAGCGATGTCCGAGCCCTATGATGACATGCTACGTAACTTGCTACGTAACACGGCCGATGAGCTTGGTTTTGAATATAATATTGATAAAACGGTAATTACAATTGAGGGGCCAAGATTTTCGACTAAAGCTGAAAGCAATATGTTCCGCCAGTGGGGCGCTGATATTATAAATATGTCGACTTGTCCGGAGGTTATTTTGGCAAATGAACTTAAAATTCCATATCAGACAATTGCGATGTCAACTGATTATGATTGCTGGAAAGATGATGAGGTGTCGGTGACTTTTGAAATAGTGATGCAAAGAATGAAAGAAAATGCAGAAAAAGTTAGACAATTGCTTATAAAAGTTATTCCTAAAATTTAAATTATAATTTGGAAAAATAATGAATCACCTCGAAGAGTTAAAAAAAGTAAATAACAGATATTTTATAATAAGGCATGGCCAAAGCAAGGCAAATGTGGCTGGAATTATTTTGAGTCATCCCAAGAATGGAACCACGGGTTATGGCTTGACAGAAGATGGCAAGGTGCAGGTGGAGAATTCCATAAAAAAGAATAAAATTTTAAATGAACAGACGGAAATATACAGTTCGGATTTTGTTCGTGCTAAAGAGACGGCTAAAATTGTGCAAAAAAATATTGGCGTTAAAAAAATTACATACACGGCAAGCTTAAGGGAAAGAAATTTTGGCAAGTGGGAAAAAACCAGCCATGATAATTATCATAAGGTCTGGCTTGAAGACGCAAAAGATCCGCACCATAAAATAAATGGCGTTGAGAGCACTGCCAACGTCGTTGATCGTGTTACAAAATTAATTCTAAAATTAGAAGGAAAGTACAAAGATAAAAAAATCTTGCTTGTTGCTCATGGTGATACGTTGCAAATTCTGCAAACGGCTTTTATTAAAGCCTGTCCATCAACACATCGCAAAGTAAAACACTTAGAGGTGGCCGAAATAAGAGAATTAAAATTAGTTAAAAAATAATAATATAATATATGCCAATAAAATCTCGCATTCGCGCAATTGTTGACTGGCCAAAGCCGGGAATTGTTTTTCGCGACATCACAACATTAATTAAAGATCCTGATGGGCTTAAAGCTTGCATTGATGATTTTGTCGAGCGATACAAAGACAAGAATATTGATGTGATAGTTGGAATCGATTCCAGGGGTTTTATTTTGGGCGGAGCTTTGGCATATCTATTGGGCAAAGGTTTTGTGCCAGTTCGCAAAAAGGGAAAATTACCAGCTGAAACAGAAAGCGAAGAATATGATTTAGAATATGGCAAGGATTGCATCGAAATCCATAAAGATGCAATTGAACCAGGACAAAAAGTTGTAATTATCGATGATTTGATTGCAACAGGCGGAACAGCTATGGCAGCCGCAAAATTAGTTAACAGATTAGGCGGAGAAATCGAGGAAATGGCGTTTATAGTTGATTTGCCGGATTTGGGAGGAAGCAAAAAATTAGCAGAAGCCGGGCTGGATTTTTATGTGCAAACCTCTTTTGAAGGAGAATAATTTATAATAAATTTAATTTTTAAAATATGGCTTGTCTTATAACGCCCGCAACCGCAGCAATAATTACGACCATTATTAGAAAAAAAATTCCCCAAAAATATCATTTGGATTGGCTAATGGGAATGCTGTGGGGCGGTACAATAATGCTTGTTGTTGATCATTTTTTAGCTGGTGAGATTTTATTGTATCCTCCATTTTTAACGGCTACACAGAATCCAGTTGAAATGCTTAGGGAATTGGCAGTAACTGGCGGATTAATGACAGCTGTTATTTTCTTGGCTTGGATTGTGATGGCATTGATTGCAAATAAGGTTTTAAAAAGGCATCAAAAACAAATTAAAACAACTGTGGTATAAATTCTTATCTAGTCGGTATCTGTAAGTATAAAATGCAATATTATGGAAATTAAAAAAATTAAAAAGCTAGTCATTCCCGTTGCTGGAATTGGAACTAGAATGCTTCCAGTTACCAAGGCGCAACCAAAAGAAATGATGCCGGTTTTAGATAAGCCTGTTATTCAGTATATTGTTGAAGACGCTGTGAAAGCAGGAATTACAGATATAATTTTTGTAACTGGGCCAACCAAAAAGGCGATAGAAGATCATTTTGATAGGATTGAAACTTTAGAGGATATATGTATAAAAGGGGGCAAGGATTGGGCTTGTAAAGCCATAAAGGATGTGGCAGAATTGGCAAATTTTATTTATATCAGGCAAAGGGGACCATATGGAAATGGAACGCCTGTTTTAAACGCTAAAGATTTAATCGGTGATGAACCTTTTGCGGTCGTTTGGGGTGACGAGATTTTTGATTGCCCTGATGGCAAACCCCACTTAAGGCAGTTGATGGATGTTTTTGAAAAATATGGCGAATCAGTTGTTACAGCCGTGCCCATAGATGATGAAGGTACAAAAAAATATGGAGTTATTGAAGGCAATGATTTGGGAGATGGAATTATGGAAGTTAATAGGTTGATTGAAAAGCCCGGACCGGAAGGAACAAAAAGTAGGATTGCGGCTATCGGCGGTTATATTTTAACTCCGGATATTTTTGATATTTTACAAAATCTAAAGATCGAACCGGGTAAAGAGCTTTGCCTTCCGGATGCCATAGATATTTTGTCACAAAGAAAAAAAGTTTATGCCAAGCATTTAGATGGAACTCCAAATGACACTGGAAGCAAATTGGGCTGGTTAAAGACAAATATAAAGTTTGGACTCAGGGATCCGGAGATAGGAGATCAGCTTAGAAAGTATTTAAATGAATTATTATAGCTAAATCTTATAAGAGTCGGTAATTTTTCTAAATTATCGGCTTTGTGTTATAATTAAACCATGAAAGAAAAGCAATTCCTCAAATTTTTGCAATATTTGAAAGGCGATTTTTTATTTTTTGCACCTCAAAAAACAGACGGATCGCCACATATTGCGCCGATTAATGATTTAGATCAAATTGATTTCTCGGGTAATGTGCCAGCCAATACCTGGAAGCAGTTATTTTTTGCCCATAACGAGAATATTTTTGATTTTGAAAAAGGAATAGCTGAAAGTAAGGTTTCCGCTCCGGCTACGGCAGCGTTTGGTATAAATGTTTTGGATCTGAGAGCCACCACTTTATATGAACATGTTTTCGAAAATGATCCATATTTTCAAAAGAGAAGAAATAATACATTGATTATCGGTTATAGTGATAGTTGGCCGATTGACTACAAAAAATACAAGGTTTTCAGCCATGATTTTGAAAAAGATATTTTGCGCCATTTAATTTTTGATATTTTTGTCGCTAAATTAAAGAAAGATGAATACGAGTTTTATTCAGGAACGAGAATGGGACAAAAGTTTTTGGAAAAGTATGGAATTTCCAATTTTAAAAATATTGAATATGCCGGCTCAAGCCCTAAAACGGCGCTTGATAAAAAAATGTTAAATTTACAGATTAAGGTTGAAAAATCGTTTAATAAAAAAGTTTGGAAAGATTTAGATAAAATTTGTATTGCTTGTGGAAAATGCTCAATTGCCTGCCCAACTTGTTTTTGTTTTGATTTTGAGGATAAATCCGATCCGCAAAAAATAGGTCGCGTTAGAAAATGGGGGAATTGCTTTTATAATGATTTTTCACAAATGGCCGGCGGATTCAAAGCGGTTGATTCAGTCAAACAAAAAATTTATTTTTGGTACACGCATAAATTTGTCAGAATTCCAAGAGAATATAAAATGCCAGGATGCGTAAGTTGCGGCAGATGCAGCAAGGTTTGTCCCGTTGGAATTAAGATTAACGAGGTTTTAAAAAAACTTTAATGTTTAATATTTACCAACCGCAAAAAGCAAAAATATTATCAGTTATTTCAGAATCAATTGATACAAAATTGTTCCGTTTTAAATTTATTGATAATAAAATTCAAAAAGACTTTGCTAATTTACCTGGACAATTTATGCAAATCGGCCTGCCAGGATGGGGCGAGTGTCCAATAAGCATCTGTTCATCGCCATCAGTTGCAGATAAATATTTTGAGCTTGCCATTAGGGATGTCGGACAATTAACACATAAGTTGAACTCTCTGGCTGTTGGCGGGGAAGTTTGGATTAGGGGCCCATATGGCAACGGCTTTGACACTGATAACTTTGTCGGAAAGCCTTTGATTTTAATTGGTGGTGGTTGCGGTTTTATTCCGCTTAGGCCATTAATTGAGGATTTTATTTCGGGATTAATTAAGCCATCAAAAATGCAAATTTTTTACGGGTGTTTTAATGAGCAAACGATGTTATTTAAAAAAGAGTATCCGACATGGAATAGAAATTCCGAATTTGTAATTACTTTAGAAAAGCCGTCAAGTCAATGGAAAGGAGTAAAGGGGCTCGTAACTAATTTGATAATAAAGCGAGAAATTAAACCCGATTCCGTTGCGGTTATTGTGGGCCCGCCGGTCATGTATAAGTTTGTAATTAAAGAGTTATTGAGAAAGAAAGTAAAGGCGGAAAATATTTATGTTTCGCTGGAAAGAAAGATGTATTGCGGAAATGGTGTTTGCCAGCATTGCGCAATTGGTCCTTATTATGTTTGTAAAGACGGTCCGGTTTTCTGCTGGGCTGATATTAAAAATATCCCTGAAATTATATGATTATAACTGGTTCGGTTATTTTGGTAATTGTTTATTTGGTTTGCGCCGTAATTCTCCTGTCTGCTCTCTGGGGTGCTTGGTCTGCAGCTCCTTGGGTGCCGACTTTTGGCAAAGATACGAAAAGAATGGTGGATTTAGCTCAAATTAAAAAAGGAGACATTGTTTATGATTTGGGCAGCGGTGATGGGCGGCTTGTTTTCGGTGCGGTTAGCCGTGGGGCAACGGGAACCGGTATTGAAATTTTTATTCTTCCCTGGCTTTATTCATGGATAAAAAGTTTTTTCCATCCAGGCGCAAAGATGATATTGGGTGATATGTTTAAAAAGAACATCTCAGATGCGAATGTGGTTTTTATCTATTTATTGGATAAAAGCTACGGGCGCTTAATGAAAAAATTTGAAAAAGAATTGAAGCCGGGCACAAAAATAATTGTAGGTTGTTGGCCGATTAAGGAATTAGAAAGCAAGTTGATAAAAAAAGACAAGCCAACTAACAGGGATTTGGCAATGTATGTTTATGAGATGTAATACAAATTATGAAATATATTCCATGTATTTTTTTTAAAGAAGAAGCAAAAAAAAGAGAGCCATCCCCGATGCCGGGGGTTGATTATCATACGCTATCTTCTGGAATTCAATATATAAATAAATATTTTAAAAAAGGTATAAGTGACTTCTTAGTTTTTGGTTCTACTTCAAATAAATCTATTGATTTTGCCTGTTCGGATGGATTAATCGTAAAATTTATTGAGAAATCCAAAAATAAATTTGGCAATAAAATTAAAATATTTGCCGATGTTGGTCTTTCGCCATATTCCAGAGATGGACATAGTACTGTTATGGAAGATGGGAAAATTAATTATAGTAAAAGCTATTTTTTGGCCTCAAAGCTTGCAATAGCTTTTGCAAAAGCAGGTGCAGACTATATTGCTCCGTGTTTGTCATTGCATAATCAGGTTAAAGAATTGAGAAAATCTTTAGATGGTGCCGGACTAAAAGAAACTAAAATAATGGCGTATAGCGCAAAATTTTCTTCTGTGCTTTATGGTCCATATAGGGCAACTATACAATCTCCCTTAAGGGGTAATGATAAAAAAATATATCAAATGGATTATTCAAGTAGCAAGGAAGGACTAAATCAGATAGTTCAAGATCAAAAACAAGGAGCAGATATAGTAATGGTAAAGCCGGCTATGTTATATTTAGATATAGTTTTTCAGGCAAGAAAACTAACAAAACTTCCTCTGTCTGTTTATCATGTAAGCGGTGAGTATTCTATGATTAAGGAAGCGGTAAAAACAGGCTTATTGGATGAAAGAGGTATTTTTGATGAACTGCACGCTGGATTTAAACGTTGTGGCGCTGATTATGTAATTGGTTATGCCCCAGATCATTTTTTGCGTTGGAATAATAAAAAGAATTAAATGTGCCTAACTCTGCCCGCTAAAATAATTTCAATAGATAAATTTGATGCTGTAATTTCAGTAAATGGAAAAAATCAGCAGGTTAAAATTGGCACGTCGGAAAATTTAGCAGTTGGAGATTGGGTTTTATATACCGGTGATTATTTAATAAAAAAAATCAGCCAAGAGGAAGCTGATGAAATTTCAGAACTTTTAAATTCTTATAAAAAAGTTGATTTAAATACTTTAGATAAAGATTTTAAAAAAATAATAGAAGTGTCAAAAATCAGGGATTTGGAAAAAGAGGAAATTGAATATTTATTGAATGTAGAAAATGAAGAATTTGAAGCGTTGTGTTCTGAGGCAAATATTGTTAGGAAAGAAAGTATTAAGGATCATATTTGCATCCATGGCATAATTGAATTTTCAAGTTATTGTAGAAATAATTGCCATTATTGCGGATTAAGGTGTGAAAATACTAGTCCCAAAAGGTACAGAATGTCACCTGAGGAAATTATTGATGCAACAGTTAATGCCGTAAATGATAAAGGATATAAAATTTTAGTTTTACAGTCAGGTGAAGATGATTTTTTTAATGACGATAAATTGGTTGAAATTGTTAAAGAAATAAAAGATAAATCAAGAGTATTTTTGTATTTAAGTATTGGTGATAGATCTCTGGAAAGTTATAAAAAATTAAAGAATGCTGGCGCCAATGGAGTGCTTTACCGTTTTGAAACTTCAAATTCGGATATGTATGCTAAATTGCATCCTGGGAAAAATTTGGAGGAGAGGATAGATAATTTGAAAATGATGAAAAAATTGGGTTTTACTCTTTCAACTGGCATGATAATCGGATTGCCAGGACAGACGACTTTAGACCTAGCAAATGATATAATGCTCATGAAGGAACTAGGCACTTTCATGCCTTCGATGGGTCCGCTTATCCCGTCATCTGGGACGCCATTAGCAGGAGAAAACCAGCCGGATTTTGATTTAATTAGAAAATTAATAGCCATAAGTAGGTTAGTGATGCCGACATCTCGCATTCCGGTTACTACAGCCATGGAAACGATTGGCGGAGATGATTCTAGGCAAAAATGCTTTATGGCTGGTGCCAATTCCGTAATGTTTAATTTGACACCGGAAAAATACCGCAAGGATTACTACATTTACGAAAACAAATTTTATGATAAGGAAAAGAAATATGAAAAATGGGCGCTATTTAAGGGAGAATTAAGCTATCAAATGATGGAAGAAGAATTAAAAATAAAAATATAAATTTATGAGTGGAACTTTTGAATCGGGTTTTAAAAGAAACCCTGCCCCAGAAGATGAGCCAGTTAAGTCTGAAGCTGGGTCCGAAGAAATAAACCCACCCCCAGAAGCTGAAGAAAAGAAATTAGAAAATGATATTGATGATGGTGATTGTAGAATCTTTAATCCAAAAGCCGCTAATATGGCATTTGCTAAACTTGTGGAGAAACAAAAGGAATTAATTGATCCCAATTTTTTTACAGATGTTAAAAATTGGCGAGAATTGTATGATATGATTAATGCTTTTGGTACAATTGAAATGGGAGGTGTAGCTCATACCTCAAAGAGTGTGACGATGATGATTGATAGGGTTAGAGCTAATAGGCTTGACCCAGTAAATATTACTCGTACTGGAGGTCTAAGAAAAAAAGTTATAGAATTGATTAATAATGATAGAGAGGCAATAGATGATAACAAAGAATAAAAAACCAAAAGTTGCAATTATAAGTTTAACATCCTGCGAAGGTTGCCAGTTTGTTATGCTCGATCAGGGTCAAAGATTTTTAGAATTATCAAAAAAGATTGATATTGGTGATTTTAGATTAATTAAGGAGGATCCAAAAGATGAAAATTATGATATCTGTTTTGTTGAGGGCAATCCGATAACCAATGATAATATAAAACTGCTTAAAGAAATGCGCAAGAAATCTAAGTTACTTGTTGTATTGGGAAATTGTGCGGCGTTGGGCGGAGTTTGGGAATTGAAAAATTATCAAGCTAAGAAAAAAACTATACGTTCAGTTTATAAAAATATAATGAAAGTCGCTAATCCGGAAATCAAGGAGGTTGATAATTTTGTAAAAGTTGATTTGACAATTCCTGGCTGTCCGATTGATGGCGATGAATTTATGGAAGTTGTTTATCAGCTTCTTGCTGGTAAAATTCCAAGATTAGCTCAAAATCCAGTTTGTTATGAATGCCAGCTTAACGGCAGTGAGTGCTTATTGCAAAAAGGTGAGATTTGCTTGGGGCCGATAACCTTGGCTGGATGCAAGGCGGTTTGTTTAAAAAGCAAACAAGCTTGTTGGGGATGCAGGGGATTATTTGAAGGAGCACAAGTTGAAAATTTGATGACACTTTTGAAAAAAAACTTTAATAAGGATGAAATTTATAGAGTAATGGAAGTTTTTGGATTAAAAGATGATGTGATGGATAAATTGCAAAATAAAAAATAATTATGTTTTTAACCAAAGAACAAGAACAGGAATTAGTCATTTCCATAAAAGAACGTTGTGAAATTCCAATGAAGTTCGCTTATATGAATGAAGGAGCAAAAAATTGGGAAAAGATATCACAACAAAGATCAGTAAAAGGAATTGGGTCATCAGAGTTTAATTTATTAAAAAAAAGAAGCAGATCATTTATAGAGTCTTTTGAAAATAGAGTAAGGCTTAATGTAATTGATTTAGGTTGTGGAGATGGTACACAAATTTTACCATTATTGGATGTTTTAAAAAATCAAAAAATAATTTTTCAATATATTCCTGTTGATATTAGCCAAAATCTATTGGATGTTGCTGAAAAAACAATAAAATCAAAATATTCTTGTGAAATAAAAAAGACATTATTTGATTTTGAATTAGGAAGTTTTTCAGATATAACTAAATTAAATAAATATTCAAATTTAATATGTCTTTTAGGAAACACTATAGGAAATTTTAAAAATATAAATCAAATACTTAAAAAATTAAAAGATTCTATGGGTCAAGATGACTTTTTAATTGCAGGAATTGAAGTTGCAGATCTTTCTAATATTGATGAAATGCTTTCTCATTACCAAGGTAAAATAATGGAAAATGCTTTAAGCTATATTCCATTAAAACTAGGGATTAATAAAAAAGAAATTTCACACAAAACAAGTTGGAATAAAAAAGAAAATTTAGTGGAAGTTTGGATGACTTTAAAAAGTGACCAAAAAATTAAAATTGGTGAAAAATGTTTAAAGTTAAAAGCTAATAGAAAAATACTTGTTTGCAGATCGGCAAAACATAATGAATGGACTTTTACAAAACTTTTATCTGATATAGGATTTAGAACTGAACTTCTTACTACAACTCCTGATAGAGGGTATATTTTATCTATGGTGCAATCAACGAGATATTCAACATAATTTATCTATGGATTTAACTAAAGGGCAGGAATTAGAACTTAAAAAAATAGTTAAATCCTATTTTGGTGATTCTTGGAATTATCATCATACTATTTTGGCAGTATCCTGGATGAAGAAATTAATTAAGGCAGAAGGCGGTAATCCGTTGATTCTGGTAACTGCGATGTATTTGCACGATATTGGATATAGCAAATATCTTAATTCTGATAATTACACGTTAGCTGATAGGATTAAGGCTAAAAAGAAGCATATGATTGCTGGAGCAATGATGGCTAAGAGCATACTTAAAAAATTGAATTTTTCAAATGCTAATATTGAAAAAATAGCGCATCTGATAAAAATTCATGATAAGATTTTTGAAATAAAAACTAAAAACGAAAAAATGGTTATGGAAGCTGATAGTTTGGCTGGAATTGATCATAGAAAACTCCCCGCAAGCTTTAATAAAAAAGATATGAAAGTTTATATAAAGTTTTTTATGTCCACAAGGGCAAAATTATTTAAAACAAATACAGGTAAAAAATATTTAGCAGTATTACTTAAATACGTTAAAATATGAAAATACAAATAAATCATATTGGAAAAATGGAGGGCCACACGGATTTTGTGGCGGAAATTCTAAAAGGCGATGTTAAGTCAGCAAAATTAATGACTACTGAGGGTGCCAGGCTTATTG
>Ga0172379_10002040_pt1 | contig 37377 bp, 38 predicted proteins | sample GrowelOW334metaG_FD_119756 | JGI IMG/M metagenome (GOLD analysis project Ga0172379, IMG submission 119756) | Groundwater microbial communities from an aquifer near a municipal landfill in Southern Ontario, Canada - Groundwater well OW334 metaG | ecosystem: Environmental > Aquatic > Deep... | reverse complement strand
TGGCGCCCCCGCGAGGGATCGAACCTCGATCGAGAGATTAGAAGTCTCTTGTTCTGTCCATTGAACTACAGGGGCACAATAATCAATTTTTCAACTAATATCAATATACCTTAAGCGACAATGTTTTCCTTATATTGTCGTCCCTGCCTACCGGCAGGCAGGCTGGCTTCGTCCAGGATCGTATAGATTTATTATTATACGATTCTGGATGCGTCCGCAAAGCGGACTTACCGGAATGACGATTGGAAAAAATAAAAAAGCTCTGTCCACGGCGCCAGAGCTCATCCACCATTTTGAGTATATTGTTTTAGCAGACAGAAGACAGGTTGTTGGAACGGAGCATTGCTCTAATTTCGGTTGGCACCATGATAAAAAACTGGAGGAAACCCAGTTGGGGAACAGTTAGCTTTTGAAAAATTCTTTTAGAGGTTTGATTAACTTTGCCTTCTGTCCAAGCTGGGTAAATCTCGTGCAATAATTCGTGTACCAAAGTAATCACCCGATCATTTACTCCAATATTCTTATTGATGTAAATCGTCAGGTCATCCGGTACGATATAACCCTTGATGCCCCGGGCAAAGCCCTTTTTCGGACTTTGAGAGACATTGCTCGTCAGGATTACCCGATAGCCCGACTCAAGCAGAACTCGTTTTAGCTTATTAAACATCATTTGGTTTGTTTTTTGATTTTTATTTGGCTTGCCTGTTAATAACTATTATATCATAAAAAAACGGGACTGTCAATAATTAAAAGTCAGCTCTAGGCGTAATAAACCCCAGATTTAACCTAATCACTTATCCCCAAGTTTTTGACTGATATGGTTACTGATTGAAATTTATTACTTCCGAGACCTGATTATCTAGAGAGGCCCATACTCTCCTTAGATCTTCTCCTTTAGCTTGGATTGTCTCGGTAGGTAAAACGGGACTAAATAAGAGCCATTCCTGCTCGTATATCTTAGGATCTACATAAATGTCGTATTGGGAGTCAAAAGCAAATGGGTAAGCACAACCGGGTTGGGCACCAAAATATTCGGCTAATTCCTCGGCAGTGGCCAGCCGAACTTTAGCTCCTCCTAATTCTGTCTTCACGGCGTTGAAATTAACCCGACTGCCTTGCAATGTGATATAGACGATAAACTTATCGCTTACCTTTAATACCATACATTTGGCCTCGGTCCCAAAGAAACCAGTTGATTTCTGGACTGCAGCTAAATCTTCATAAGTCAATGCTGCCGGATGGTTAAAGAGTTTGTACTCGACCTGATTGATATCAAGCAGGTTAATTAACCGATCATGAATAGTATTAGGATCAACCATGAATTTTAATTAAACTGGCCTAAACCGGTGCGCTATCTCTTTCCCCACCCAAATCGCAAACTGAAGGTCGCAGACCTGTTTGTAATTTGGAGAGGAGTGGTGACAAAGCGTTTATGAGCCTTACGCATAGTGAGGCGATAAAGCGGAGTCCACCGCGACGCTGGAGCGGGTAGGGGGAATCGGACCCCCGGCGCCAGTTTGGAAAACTGGGGTATTGCCACTATACGATACCCGCATCGTTCGGCATTACAATATTAACTTTACAGGAAAACCTCGAGGGAGCCAAAACCGGCACCCGCGATTAGTCTTTTATAGGGTGTTACCCAAGCTTGATTAGTGGATCAGTGACCGCAATGATTTGCCCGACTTGAAGCGAGGCACCCGGGACTGTGGGATTCTGATAGGCTTCCCAGTCTGGGGATTGACCCCATTGCGAGCCGCACGAGCACTAACACTGAAAGTCCCGAAACCGGTGATGGTCACACTCTTACCGGCTGCCAAATTACTTTTGACGGCATTCACAAAAATGTCCATCGTTTGCGTGGCAGTTTTTTTGGACACATTGGCTTTACGGGCGATCAATTCAACTATCTGCGACTTATTCATTTTACCTCCCTTTGGATAACTACCTTGATTTTAAAACACTCTCCCAAGGCTGTCAAATCGAGTTTTTGGGCCGGTCGAGGTAACCCTGCAAAATCAACACAGCCGCGGCTTGGTCAATATCCTCTTTCTTCAAACTGCCGCCGAGACTCTCCAAGCTATCGCGCGCCATTTTACTGCTCAATCTTTCATCAATATATTCCACATCGATATGCAAAATACGTTTGATCCGATCGCCCCATTGCTGCGTGTAATTAGTTTGTTCGCCGTTTTGTCCGCTCATAGTTTTTGGCCAGCCGATGATTAACTTTTGAATATTTTCTCGCACGATAATTTCTTTTAGCTTATCCAATAAATCTTTATTGTTGGTCAGTGTCGGCAAACCCACAACGACATAATTTTCCGTATCGCCCAAGGCCACCCCAATTCTTTTTCTACCTAAATCTATACTTAAGACGCGCATTTATTCCAAAAAAATATTACTGATTAATATACGAGAAGTCGATCTTAATATTGCTCTCCAACAAAGGCATTTTTTTTACCCAGAATGGCCACAAAGTTATCCGATGAGAAATAATATCTGGGATACTATTGAAAAGGGCTTCTACACTTTTTAGGCTGCGATTAGCTAAACTTTCGGACAATTCCGCGGTGCTAATTTTAGGCGCTACCGACCCATCAATATCCACAGTGAAATCAATAATGTGAGTATTAAAATCAGCATTCCCTAACACGATTTTAACTCCCCGGAGCGTGGGAGAAGTTAGTTCGCGGTTAGCAGGCACTACTGAGTTAATGGTGTTTTGCATGATTTTATCTAACTGGCCTTTATCAGGAAGCAGAGTCCAACTGCGCACTTGGATATCTAAATCAAAATTGTCGCGGGCAGTGCCAGCTGCCGCCGAGGGAACTACGTTAATGATATCGTTTTTAATTAGCGTTGGGATAAGCTCTTCTTTACGGCCAATTTGTTTTTGGAGTTCCGCTTCCGCATCTATAAAGACATTTTTACTAATCGAATCTTGAGCTAGTTTAATATCTTCTTCCGAAATCATTTTTGATTCCTCATCCGTGGCTCCCGAGAAGGGATTGTCGTTTTGGCCATACACCATATCTACGCCGGTCGTCCCGAGTCCCGGAATAGTAAATTTGGTGGCAGCCGCTAAATTGCCCTGGGTGCCACCTTCGGCCGCTTCTACTCTCACGTTAGCTCGACCCGGAACCAGCTTCCCACCAGCACCTACAGTGGCTGAGGAAATTAATATCTCGTCCTGCAATTTAAAAATCTGTCCATCCGGAGCTTGCAGTCTAGTTTGAGCTCGCAGACCCAAAGGTTTAACTGCTCGAGTATAGTTGTAGATCGTAACTATACCGCCAGCTTTATTACCATTATTCTTAGTGCCAGTAGCGGCAAAAGTCTGAGTAAGTTTTTTTTCTACAACCACAAACCTCCCTTTAAAAACATTTTGTCCAGCAGCCTCTTTGTCATTCTTGTCAGCTAAGACTAATTGGAATTTATGCATAAATGGTTCGGCGCTGATCTCTAAATTAATCGTAGCCTTAGGAATTACTAAATAAATCACGAAGCCTAAGACTGTCAGCGAGATGGCTACCCAACCTAAAACGGTTAGCCGATGTAGAAAATTGGGTTTTAGCTTAGGCCGCAACCAACGAGAAGTTTCACGCTCTGAAGATCTGGTTGCTGCGGCCGCTGTAGTAATTACGGCTACCGGTGGCGGCACAGGCCGAGACACGGGTAATTTACGCTTGTATTTAATTTTAATTTCCCGCGCCGCAACTGGTAATTCGTCAGGATTAACTAGCGGGGGAGAGGAAACCGTTACCGCTGCCGTTGCGATTTCCTCATTCAATTCCACATCCTTGTAGGCGGGTAGACCAGCCCGTTGAGCCAAGCTCTGACCCTTTGGATCAGCCGTCACCACGGCCAGAGTTTTGTGCAGACGATGGGCCGCCGACCGTAAAATCTTAAAGTTAACCGCGCTGTGAAATAAGACTGAACTTTGCGGAATCACTAGGATCACTTCTTCCGCATCGATTCGATCCACTTTCATCATAGTGGTATAGAGATCATTACTGGCATCAAGATAGATGGCTTTTCGTTTCATCTAATTTAGGCTTGCATATTAACAACTAAGCGCCGCAACATATCTCCTAACACATCTTCTTTACCTGGCAAGGCTAAAGTTAAATTAGCCAGACCCAAGACTACCATATCACCTAAATCAATCGTAACTTGATTATGTAGGACTATATTAGGAATATCCGTAGGCTCGATCACAGCTGGAGCTGGTTTCTTGGCAAACGGCAAGTGTTCCGCCCAGGCTTTCATCAACAAAGCCTGTTTTATCTCCGGTAAAACAGCGCCTCCTCCCGCCAAAAAAATTTTATTAGGCAAAATATCGAGATGACTGAATTCGTCCAAACTTTCCGCTACACCTTGCACCCACAGTGCCGCCGTTTCTTTGCAGATCCGATGCAATTTGTTTTCTGAGCGTTTATCGATCAATCCGCTACTATAATCAATTTTAATTTGCTCGGCCTTATCGGGAGTAACTTTTAGGCTAGTAGCTATGTTTTTACTGAAAGCATTACTGCCCAAAGCAAAATTTTGCATGCCAAAAATACCACCTTCGCTGACCACGGCTACATCGGTCAAATAGGCTCCCATATCAATAAATACCGCACTGAATTCTGGATTATCGACCAACAAACTCTTAGTTAAAGCATAGGGGCCAGCCGCCACACTGACTAAATTTAAACCTAATTCATCAGCTAAGGCCTGGAGAGCTCCCAGATGCACCAAAGGAGCAAAGGCATTAAAAATACTGAGGGTGATCATGCTCCCTTGAAAATTTAAGGGATTGCTTACCTTATAACCATCAATGCGCGTATCCACAATGGTGGTATTGATTAACTTAAATCCCAGATCCGATTCTTTTTGTTCTTTAGCCACTAAGCTGCGAATTTGCTCAAACGCCTTCCATTGGGCTTTATAAAGAATATTTTTTAATTCATTGCTATCAATATGGGCATCTGGTCGGGCTCGATGATAATGCACTGTCGTGACTAGGCTTTTAACTAAATCTCCCGATAAGCTCATGACTAGATTTTTGGGTTGGATATCGGCCTGAGCACAGGCGGCCTCAACTGCTTGCCGCAAACTGGGCACCGCTTCCGAGATATTGATCACCATGCCTCCCCGCATAATCCCGCCTGGATGAAACGCCCTACCTTTACCCAAAATGGAGCATTGCTGCTCTCTTCTTTCAAAAACTAGGGATTTAACAGCCTCTGTGCCTAAATCAACGGCAATGTAAGCTTCCCCCCGGCTTTTTTTCGCTTTATTTACGGAAAAAAACGCCATAAATTTAATCGATCACAGCTCTAATTCGGCGCACTCCCGCTGAACTGCTCTGCTCTTTGATAATTTTAAACTTGCCGATTGCGGAAGTATTTTCTACATGCGGCCCTCCGCATAATTCCTTAGAAATCACTTCACCGCTATTCTCATTATATATAGTGTAGACATTCACTGGATCCGGATATTTTTCTCGGAAGAAGGCAGTGGCTCCTTCCGCCAAGGCTTCCGCAAGAGGCTTAACCTCTTTTTTCACGACCAGATCTTGCGTAATCTGTTGGTTGACCCAATCTTCTATCTGTTGTTTTTCTGCAGAAGTGAGAGGACGCGGAAAAGTAAAATCAAATCGGGCTCGTTCGGTATTTAAATCAGACCCGGCTTGTTTAACTTCATTGCCTAAGAATTTCATCAGAGCAGCATGCAAGAGATGGGTAGCTGTGTGATAACGCGTAATGATCTGTTTATCAGTCTCGCTCACCTCTGCGCCAGAAGACAGACCATGACCGCCAAATTTTTGTTCTACCCCGGCCCGAGACACGTTCTGGTGCTCTTTAAAGGCTTGTTCAAAACCAACCTCATCTATGTCTTTGCCGGCTTGGAGAGATTCTTCTTTAATAAAGTCCAGCGGTAACCCATACGTAGCGAATAAATCGAATGCGGCTAGACCCGAAATGGTAGTGTCAGCAGAACTCAAGAGCTTAACTAATTCTTTCCGACCCTGAGTGATGGTTTTTAGGAACTTGTCTCTTTCTAATTCAGCAAATTGCACAATATTATCCTTATCAGCAACTAATTCAGGATAAAATTCTCCGTAATAATTAATAATGGTTTCAATAATTTCTCGGAAACCGGCCAAAGCTTCTAGTCGATCTAAATGTAAAATAGCTCGGCGTAAAATCCGCCGCAACAAGTACCCCTGCTCTTTATTGCTGGGTTGAACATGGTCGGCTAGCAAAAAAACACTGGCCCGCAGATGATCAGCAATGATGCGCATAGAGCGGTCAGCTCCGATATCAATATCGGGAGTATGATCTTGGATTTTAGTAATGATATCAGTAAAAGCGTCGGTTTCGTAAACATTACTTGTTTCCGGATTAACGGCCACCAATAATCTCTCTAGCCCCATGCCTGTATCAATGCCTAAACCGCTGGTTGGTGGTCGCAAACCAGTGGCTTCCTGATAATAGAATTCATTGAAGACGATATTCCAGATTTCTACTCCATCCACATAAAATTCTACGGTCGGACCGCAAGGACCTTCGTTGCCAGTCGGTCCCCAGAAATTATCTGTATCCGGCTGCGCTGTAATCTGATTTAATCCATCAACTCGTAATGATTCTAGAACTTCTTTAGCTTCATTATCCGGAAAAGTCCCGGAACGATTGCCGTTATAGTAGGTGGCTGACAGCCGAGCCTTATCAATGCCCATCCCATCAGGAGAAGTCAAAAATTCCCAGCCCCAATTAATCGCCTCTCGCTTGCTGACTGAACCATTAAAAGCAAAATTGCCTAGCATTTCGAAAAAAGTCAGATGTGATTCATCACCCACTTCGTTAATGTCAGCAGTCCGAAAACATTTTTGAATACTAACTACTCCCTCTCCATATGGAGAGGGAACACCCGTGTAGTACGGTTTAAATTGTTGCATCCCCGCAGTGGTGAATAAAACTGAGGCATCATGCTCAGGAATTAACGCAGCCGAAGGCACTAATTGATGCTGTTTATCGACAAAAAACTGAATAAAATTTTTCCGGACGGTTGGGTAATCCATTTTCCGTAGATAACCTATTAATAAACTGTACTACCTCTATCATATTATAAAAAATTCCGCTTTGGCAGTGTAATTTTTATTTCTACTAAAGAACACTCATTACTGAGTGTTCTTTAACGATTCTTAGTGAATCTTTTTACTTTCTCTTTTTGCGACGGACGGCCTTCTTCTTTTTGGGAGCTGCCTTCTTTTTCTTTGGAGCAGCTTTCTTTGCGACTTTGCGCTTTTTCTTTGCAGGCATTGTCTACCCTCCTTGGGTTATTAATATTATTCTTTTGTGTTGCATTTACAACAACAACTTAAATTATAAATACTTTACTAATCAAATACAATAGTTATTGTCAACATTTTCAAAAATTGACAAAGTTTTCTTTGCTTTGTCATTCTGACTTAGCCTAGAATCTTATTAAATAACTTGTAAACAAAAAAAATTATTTAAAAACTTTCACCGTGATGATGAAAGTTTCTGTTAAATTAATTGTTTTAATAATTTTGAACGAATTATTCTGATTTTTTCTCTTCTTTAGTGGTTTCTCCTTCGGCTGATTCTGTTTTTTCTCCAGTAGCCTCCACTGCCGCCACGGCTTCTGCCTCTGATACGACCGGCTCTACCTCTTCAGCTGCTGGTGGCGCCACCATAATAATAGAATCCTCTGGCTGATCTAACAGCTCTACGCCAGCGTTAACATGTAAATCTTTAACTAGAATGCTGTCGTCAACATTAGCCAACTTAGTTAGGTCCACAATAATTTCATGCGGAAGATCTTGCGGCATACACTCTACTTCCACTTCATTTTTATTAGTGATTAGAATTCCGCCAAAATCTTTTACCGCCGGAGCTTCGTTCTCAAATTTCAATGGCACCGTCACCCGCAACTTCTCACCTACTTTGATTTGCAAAAAATCAATATTTAAATATTCGTCTTGATCGGGACTCAACTGCACATCTTTGATCAATACCATTTTAGGCAAGGCATCGCCTAATTTTAAATTGATAATAGTGGTTTCACCCGCACTCCGATAAATTTTCTTAAAATCAAGCAGCTTGACTGCCAGGGGAGTGGGGACAACGTCTTTGCCATAAGCTACTCCCGGCACCTTGCCTTGGGTCCGGAAAGCTTTAGGGGAGATACTGGTATCCCTAATTTCGGCTGAGAGTTCGAGTTTTTCGGCTGGTTTATTCATTCTCGCTTATCGTTAACCCTGCCAATATATCCAAAAAACCCTGCCAAAGCAAGGTTTTCTAGTTCAGAGGTTAAAAATTAGCTTTTAGCGCACTTGCAAGAATTTGTCCCAATCATCCACCGCCTTGCCGAGAGCCTCATGAATATCGATCACATCATCATGGGTAATGGACCGAAAAATCTGAGGTTTTTCCTCAATCGCCAGCTTGCGCGTCTTAATTACCTGATTATCAATAAAGTCAGATTCTAGGATAGTGCCATCACCGGCCGCTACAGCCACACTCGCAAAAACAGGAGTACCGCACTTATGGCAACGCAGGTGTAGAAAGGTCATAGTTTCCATCTGGCCTAAATAATGGATGTCGTCCAGAAAATACCCCGAAGAACAATTAGGGCAACGCATCACATCCTGTAGATTGGCGACTAATTTTTCGAATTGCTGATCATTCATGTTGGTTTTTGTTTTAATGTTACAACGACATTCAGCAAATTATATCATTGTAACTCAAGGAGAGAGTTTTGTCAATGGCTTTTTCTCCTTTGCAAGAAAAATACAGTCCTGACGAGGATAATCATTAGCAAAGCTACCCCAAAAAGAGCGATCAGTTTAGCCCAAGTGCCCGATAGCAATGAAACCACCCCGAACAGAGCTACTAGTGCTAAAATGATCACCACAGCACTCTGGTGAGGCACTCCCGCATCCAGCAAACGATGATGGAGATGTTCGCGGTCGGCCGCAAAAGGAGATCGGCCTTGTTTTATCCGGCGGAACGCTGCCCACAGCAGATCCATAATCGGGAATCCCAACACTAAGGCAGCTGTAGCAATCTTCCCACCGCTCACAATGGCTAAGGCCCCCATGATAAATCCCACCATGTTGCTGCCGGCATCACCATAAAAGATTTTAGCGGGATGCCAATTCCACCACAAATAACCCAGCATCGTGCCTAAAAGAATTACTGCCATCGTAGCAGTCGTCGGCTGATTAACAATTACAAAGAGACTTAAGAAGAAAATGATAATCGAAAAAATACTAGTAGCTCCCGCGGACAGACCATCCAGGCCATCTAACATATTCACAGCATTCACTACGATGAGTAACCAAAACCCACTTAATAAATAATCCCAGATGGGAGATAAAACAATTACTCCACCGAAAGGATTAGTCACTTGCCCAATATGTAGTCCCAAACCGACCGCGATCGCCACTGCTCCGATTTGCCAAATCAATTTAGTAATCGGTGAAAGATTGTAGATGTCATCAACCAGCCCCATTAAAAATAGTAGTGTCATCCCGACTAGTAATGCCAAGCGCGGAGGAGTAAGGTCGACAAACCCTAAAAACACGATCAAAAAAGTCAACCAAACCGCGATGCCGCCCAAGCGTGTGATTTGACGCGCATCATGATGAGCACTCTGGTGCCCCCACCACTGATATTTCGTTGTTAAATATTTTATTCCGGCAAGTAACCCCCAACTCAAAATCGCCGCCAGCAAAAGAGGGGAGAGAAATTGCAGCCAAGATACAGCAATTAATTTAAACAAGGAAGCTAGTGCTCAATTTTATAATTTGGTCAAAATCATCATCCGCTGACATTTTATTAGTTTTGAGTGCACCGCACTTCAGGCATTTATGGATAATGTCGTAATCGCCGCTCTTGAGCTCAGCCCGCGTCGGTGCCATCAAGCCACCACAAGCATTCAACCGATCACCCGGCACATTGTCCACGTGTTTACTATATAAGCATTTAGGACAATGGTTGGTAAAACCACTGCCCTTAACCTGATACCCGCAATTTTCGCAGGTAAAATCTTCTTCAGTTTTGATAAAATTTTTTCTGTCCATTGGCTTTAACGGAGTAACCGTTATCTGTAAAAATCATCTCAATTGTACCATTCTGATCCGTCCGATAGATATCTGCCCCCACTGCCTGCAATCGCCCTAGCGTATCCGGACTGGGATGGCCATAAGAATTTTTACCTACCGAGATTACTGCTATTTCTGGATTAATCATCTGTAACCACAAGGTGTTGGATGAATTTTTACTGCCATGATGAGCCACTTTTAATATTTCAGCTGACAGAGCGGGATAAATCTGCATAAACAAGCTTTCTGCGGGCGCTTCCATATCGCCAGTCAGTAGCAAACTATTACTTTCATAGGTGAGTTTAGCCACAATGGAAGTATTATTAGTGTCCGTACTAACTATATCGATACTGGACAGCGGCAGTAGCGTATCCCAACTCACATCTCCCCACTGATAATCATCCGCTGCATCAACATAATTGATTATTGGCCCTTGCATGATCGCCTGTTGCCAGGCCGCACTGATACTAGTGGATCTACCGGGTGGTGGTGTTAGCACTTCTTTGATTTGGTAGCGCTTTAAAACACTAACTAAGCCGGTAATGTGATCGGCATCGGTATGAGTTGCCACCACCAAGTCTAGCGTGGTATCCCACACGGGCAAGATCTTGCCCAACTCCGCTAAAACACTGTCATCGGGTCCGCCGTCAATTAAAATATCCTCGCCGGTGGGAGTGCGCAATAAAATAGCATCGCCCTGGCCAACATTCAAAAAGTAGACCCGCAAACTATGGGCAGCAGCTTCGCCCACAGCCACCCAAACAAAATAGTTAGTGAGGATCAGGATGGCTAACAGCCCTAAGTGGAACTGATTTTTTCTGACCATAATAAATGATTAAACCTATAATCAGTATTAAATAATAAACAGCTACCCACCAGCCGCCGGAAACTGTTATTTCCAGACTAGCTCCCGGCAGAGTGCGAAAGTATTCTGCCAAAACCGCCACTAGTTTTAGAGGTACCCATGCCAGCCAACCCAACACCAATCCTAAATCAGTCTGCACCATGCCGCCGATAACTGCCCAAAACCCCAGCAACATCGCGAGAGGTACCAAAGGCACCACTAATATATTAGTCAACGGCGCAACCAACGAGATGCGACCAAAGTTTATCATCAAAATTGGTGTCACCAAGACTAAGGCTGATAAAGTCGCGCTCAACAAGCCGCCCAAATAATGCGGCCAACGCCGTAGCCAATTCTCTAAAACCGGACTTAGATAAATAATACCAACGGTGGCTAAAAATGATAACTGAAAACCAATATCGTCAGCTAATATTTTGGGATTAATTGCTACCATTGCCACTGCCGTAAGACACAAAGACACCGCCACATCCGCCCACCTCCCCAATAAACTAGCCAGCAGGATCAACATACCCATCAGCGCTGCGCGCACAGCCGAGGGAGCCGCTCCGGTCAGCAACACAAACAGCCACACTGCTACCATGGCCGTAATCAATCGGAAATTTAACGGCAACCAACCCAATAATTTAAGAATCGCACCAGCTACAATGCTGATATTAAAACCTGATAGGGCAATGATATGAGTTAAGCCGGTAGTATTAAAACTTTCCAATAAGTTTTTAGGTAAAGCTGCACTGATACCCAGCAGTAAGCCAGCCAAAAGACCAGCAGTCGGTTCCGGCATTATCTGATTAGTCGTCTGTAAAAAATAATGTTTAACCTGATATAGCCAGCGCCATATTTTATTGCCAGCGAAATCTTGCACTACGGTAATTTCCGGATAACTGCAGATTACATAAACGCCGGATTTGGCGAGATATTTAACATAACTATCAGTGGTATTGGCCGAGGGCAAGCTTAACTGCCCGGTTAAAGAGATTAGGTTGCCGTATTGATAAGTTGGATAATGTTGCGCTTTAACCAATATCTTTCCGGACACGCTAGACGCTCCTTCTAACGATTTAACTCGCACATTAAACTTGGTCTCATCGACTGACACTTGAGGATCGTCCATAATTATTCCCTGCAAGGTAACTACTTGTCCCGCATAATAACTAATATCTGTGGCTGAAATAACCTGGGCAGTCCCTAAACGCCAGTTTCCTACTAGAGCTAGCAGTAAAAACCAAACAACTGGCCCCAGCCAGCGTCTATATTTATAAAAAATTAGACTAATTGCCACTAGTCCGACCCCGCAATAAAGCGCTAAGCCCCAATTCGGCAGCATCCACCAACTCCCGACAGCTACCCCCACCAAAAACCCGATACACGCCAAAATAGTGTATACCCTCCCCATCGCCATACATTAATTATACGATCCTGCCTGCCTTGCCGGTAGGCAGGGACGAAGCCAGGATGACAAAGCAAGGAATGCTTTGTCAATTATATCAACGGCTATCCGCCAAAAAGTCTCTATATATGGTTAACCCCGAGGCGGACCTCGGGGTTATATTAACTTAACAATGTGCCACCATCACGGATAGTGATGGCGATGGTTTCAGAATCTACTAGCGCTTTGACGTAATTTCTGACTGCCACTACTTTGTCATAATCCAGATTTTGTACTCTCTGGATATACGCTTTAGTCAGTTGCTCTTCTTGCTCCCAAGTTAAAAATCCGTTTGTGATAAAGAAATGATAGATGTCGTTAACATCTCCCCATTCTTGTTCTAGAGCTTCTTTCTGTAGAAACGCCCAGGCCGGAGAGCCGGGAATGATGATCTGCAAAAAACTCCCGCAGGAAAGAACAACATCTCCATAACCCGCCATCATATTGTCAACAAGCTTAGGAAGCTTATTTAGATTGGAATCAGTCAGACCGGCTCCAATGACAAATGATGTGCGAACATAGATATCGTTCTCTCGGCAGAGTTGCAGCACCTTCATGGGATTAATATTTGGTTTATGCAACGCTGTCCGCGTTCCACGTTCCCAACCATCAAACCCCACGTAAGCAATCCTGATCCCTGCTTCCCGTAGAAGAGGAGCGGTTTCTGAGCTGAATGATGCTGCAGTGAGATAAACATACTTATTGATGTCAACCTCGCTATACTGATTTTTGGCAATCAAATAGCCTCGCAGCCAATCAGCCTGATTTTTACCAGTAACTGGAATAAATTGATTACTCACATCGAACAACCAGTTAATCCCAAATTCTCTAGCAAGCTGATTCTCTAGATCAAAATGGTTCTGGAATGGCTTAAAGACTGGCTGACTGGAAACTCCTTGGAGGGCACACATTTCGCATGGCTTTCCAGTCAAGTATGCCCATGAACATCCCCTGACGCTTTCGATGCATAAGTTTCGTATACCAGTGAATGGTCCAAACGCATACCGAGAGCTTTCATTCAGTCTATTGTTCAAACCTAAATACCCATGGTAGTTAGGTTCTGCGTAGAAGTTTAGACCAGAATCAAGCCAACCTTCAGCATAGTTTTGACCAGCCAACATCGGTTGCAGAATAACTTCTGCATCACCCACGCCAACTTGATCGATATATGTTAGGTTGCGATAAGTTTCAGGAATGACCCGGACTAATTGTCCGCCAACTCCTGTTTTGATTTTTTCCCCGAACTCATTTTTGAGAGTTTTTAATAACCCCAATGACGATTCAGAGTTATAAGACAGGAGCGTACAATAAACAACTGGTTCAAGTCCTGAAGACCAAGATTTCTCAATCTCGCTTCTAAGATAGTTGAGAACGAAATCACGTTCTCGTCCTTGCAGATTCGGTCCCGGATAAGACTCATCGATGGCCGATGAATCATAACCAAGGCCTCGGGCGATCCCATTCAATACAGCTATGGTACCATTGGGCATCATTACCGTGTCAAATCGGGGATCGTAATCGCCAGAGGGTGAGCAGTGAACAAAAAAAGGTTTAACCTTCCTTTGTCGGATCATACTAGTCGCAATCATAACTAATCTCTGATCCTGCTCTTCAAGCCGATAACAAAGCGGTTTGATTCGAATAATCAACGCTTTTCGTTCAGGGATTTCCTTGGCTAGATCGGCAAATTGCGCCGGAGTCAAGCCTGGACTCTCCCAAATCCAATGATCCAGCTGACATATCTTGTCTATGAATACATGCCGCGATGGTACATATTCAGAATGCTGACTGATTCTTTCTGTCGGCTGACCAGTGTAAATATAGTTGATCTGAAAAAAAGACAGAATCAACAGGATAGCCATGAATATCCGCATCAGGATGTTCCTCCTTGGAAATAGATTCCTTGTTATCAAGGTAATTATTATATAGCAAAAAATTACCTTTCTGTCAAGATTTATCGGCTCTGGAAGCTAATTATCTTGCATGACTGAGCTTAGATTACCTTTAACCCAGTTTAAGCTTAAATTCAGCGCGCCAGTTAGAATAATTTAAAAAACCGACCAGCAAGTGGTCAGTTTATACAGGAGGTTTTCTGTTGGAGCAGTCAGTTAGTTTGGATTTAGGATGCATCATTATGATGGTAGATATAACTGCAGGTTGCTCCTATAACTGTTATTCCCAATATTAAACAGAGGTATATTCGCATCACCAGCGTCATCAGCTGTGGATCATGCTGATCACTGAAATCATATATTCTTACCGTTACTGTGTCATTAGGACCAAACACCTCTCTAACTAAGTAAGAACTACGACTGGTTTCTCTGTCAGTTGTGCTTACAGATTGATATTGGGGTGCGATGGCTACAATCACTACCAAGCAAATTACTACCAACAAATACCTGAATATGGTTGGCATTAGATTTAGCTCCCTTTAAAGAACATCAGATCAGTTGATCTGTATGAGCATACTATGTAAAAATCCTCTTTGCGTCAAGCTATTCTATCACCAACCATCGAAGGAGAGATGTTTTTATCTTCAGTCCTGGCATTGGAGGAGGGCTTTTGTTCCCATCCGGGCATTGGAGTCCGAGCGATAGGTATTCCAAAAATTACCGCTGCAAAGTCGGTTACACCGACGAGAGCGGAAAGGTAGATTTTTGGTTAAATACCGAGTGAGGACGACTGCCCGAAGACTTTGGTTACTTTCCTCGGGAAAGTAACAAGAAAAATTCTGCAATACTCTGTCAGAGTATCAAAACTATAATAAATATTCGACTTTGTTTTGATTATGTTCCGCCAAAGTTTTAGCGTAATGGGTTACCCCTTCCGGATCAGTCAGATAGTAATAATATTTGTGCTCGGCGGGATGCAACGCCGCTTCGATCGCTGCCAGACCAGGATTGCAGATCGGCCCCGGAGGCAACCCCGCATGTTGGCGGGTATTGTAGAGCGAATCGACCGTGAGATCGGCTCGTGTCAGGGGATCCTTCCAATTATTAATAATGAAACGCACCGTGGCATCGATATCTAATTTCATCCCGATCTTCAGCCGATTATAAATCACTCCGGCAATCATCGGGCGGTCTTCGGTTTTTTGGGCTTCGCGTTCAACTAATGAGGCTATGATCAATATTTTATACAAATCCTGGTCGCCCAAATCCGGCTGGATCTCGGAATGATATTTAGTCGAAAAATTATCCAGCATCCGCCGGATTGCTAAAGTGGGATCGCCTTTGATTAGCTTGTAGGTATCGGGAAACAAAAATCCTTCCAAAGATTTCCCAGCCGGCCGCGCTTTCAGAAAATCATAATCTGGCGGAAAATCATTGGCAATTTTTAAGAACTCTTCTTTAGTGGCAATATTCTTTTGGGCAACTTCTTCGGCAATCTGCTCTAAAGTAAATCCTTCCGGAATAGTCAGGGTTACATTAGAAGTCGAGCCGCTAGCAATCAAATTAGCTATTTTGGGCAAACTTTGAGCGGGGGACAACTCATAAGTGCCGGGCTGCACAATGATCTGCCCGGTTAGTTTGAGATATAATTTAAAACCCCAGGCAGATTTAATCAAATTCTCTTTCTGCAAGTGTTCGGCAATGATGCCAATGCCCTCGCCAGACTGCACCACAAACTGCTTAGGTTGCTGGCTAGAACCAGCTGGGGCCAACCAAACATAATAACCGCCCCCCAAGATCAGGATGCCGGCCACCACGCCACTAATTAGCCACCAATATTTAGTCTTCATTATATTTATTTTACCACTCTAAAATCCGGCCCTCTTAGGAGCCGGATTTTTAATCTTAAATTGATCTAAAAAACTTAGCGGCGCTCAATCAATTCTTTAATAGCGGCTGCAATCAACAGTACCGGCCAATAAGCGAATAGATAAACGCCCAAGAAGCCAAGATTAACCCCTAACACTACAAAAGCCACCAATAAAATCAAAACGATATAAAACCAGTCACCGAATAAATGCACCCCACCACACTTACACTCATCATGTTTGGCCATATTATTTCCCTCCATGTCCGAAGGACATGTCCCGCTTCCCGATGTCGCCAATAGGCGAATTCGGGACATCGGGACTACCTTCAATATTTAATATAAATACTACCCTAATAATTTTAATGCTTCTTTGACTTTTTCTTCGATGGGAGATTCCGGAGAAATTTTTCTGATCACTTCGCGAATTTCATACATATTATAGCCTAATCCTGACAGGGCAGTGATAACTTCTTGCGAACTGCCGTTTAATTCGCTCGTGCCGATCTCGCCAACTTTGGATTTTAATTCCAGAATAATGCGTTCAGCTGTCCTTTTGCCGATTCCGCTCACCGCCATAAAAATAGCGCTGTCGCCGCACCCGATCGCCGACCGCAGCTCTTCAATTTTCCCGGCCGACAGCACCGCCAAAGCAATTTTAGGGCCTACCCCCGACACGCTAATCAATAAATTAAACAATTCTAATTCCTGGAGGGTCATAAACCCATACAGTGACTGGCTGTCTTCCCGCACAATTAACTGCGTAAATAATCTCACCGGTTGATCCAACAGGGTTTTGACTATCACATCACTCGTCACAAACACCTTATAACCCAACCCGCCGGCTTCCACCACCAGATGATCAATACCCTTATGAATAATGTTTCCCGAAACCGATGCGATCATATCTTTATTCTAACATCCAACTTTAACTGTGTGGTGCACCGCACAAATCGCTATCGCTAAGGCGTCGGCGGCATCATCCGGCTTCGGGATGCTTTGAAGCTTCAGGATAGATTTAACCATCCGCTGTATCTGTTGCTTATCGGCTTTACCATATCCGGTCAGGGTCTGTTTCACTTGCAAAGGAGTATATTCCGCAATTTCCAAGTTATGTTTGGCGGCTGTGACCAAAATTACCCCGCGGGCTTCTGCTACTGAAATGGCGGTAGTAATATTCTTGGTAAAAAACAATTTCTCTACTGCTAAAATATCCGGCTGATATTTTTTAATTAAAATTTCCAGAGATTTCTGAATGGTCAGCAGTCGTTCGGCAGGCCCGCCAGCACCCGCCAACATCTGCGAAGTTGTGACGGGAGCATTGCGGGCAGGCTCGCCAGCAACGCTAAGCGTAGCTTTGCGGGCTGGGGATATACTTTTGAGTGTAGTAATGATACACCCGCAATCCACATATTCAACTTGGCCTTTAGTATCTTTAACTACCCCAAACCCAGTTGTCGCCGTCCCCGGATCCAATCCTAAAATAATCTTGTTCATTGTTTCCATTTTACACCCCTCCCAACCTCCCCTTGATAAGGGGAGGAGGGGTGGGGTTATAAAAAACCCACGCTTTTTAGAACGTGGGAATACTAACTACTAGGCTTCTTCTGGTGGAGTCAACCCCCATCTTTCAAACCATTCTTTCGGAGTAGGTTTACCCGCTTTAAACCAATCCACTCTATTGCCAGGTTTACCTATCGTACCTGTAACGCCTATCTCATAATAGAGCACCACTATTGGTAACAATCCATATTTGCGCAAATTGGCCATACCACGCATTTCCAATTCGCCTATCTTTTCCAGTAGATACTCTGGAATTTCTCGAATAACTAAGGGGTCGTGGATGATTTGTTCAATGATCGGGTTAATCAAATCATGCATCTGATTAATCAAATTTTTTGTGTCGGCCAAAATAGATCGACCAGTATTCTCGTCCTGTTTATCCGGATTAATCTGATCATAAATATGTTTGAGCAGTAGCCATTCATCTATATGCTGCTTTAAACTGGTGCGCCTGTACTTATCACGTTTCTGTTGGGTATCTAGTAGTTCATTGTTGTCACCTCGGCCGTGTCTATGCTGAGGGGCATCTGCTACCAATCCCAATATAACCCCGGGGCAAAATAGGTTGCACATGGGAGCTTCATTCTTGCGTAGAATTCCAAAATATTTACCGAATTGTTTGACATCTACTCCACACTCTTGCTCAATGCGCTTAAATAGTTCTCCAGTAATAATTCCTTCGAATTCTTCTTCATAAGTAAGATGCAATTTTTCTAAGTAAGTGTAAACGCGCTCCGCTACTTTCGCTTGTTGATCCAAATAATCTTCCTCGTCTGATAAACCATTGGCTCCATGGCCTAGTTCATCAGCTTTCGGGGGGATATAGGCCATCATGGTTCACCGTCCTTATTGTCAATGTGATCTAAATATACCAAAAAATAGCTCCTGGTCAATAATAATCCCTTCCTATCCCTGACTTCTGTGGTTCTCCTTCCTCTAAGCCATTGGAGGAGGACGACTTTGTCTTTCAACCCCATTGAGCAAATTCAGATAGCAAATAGCAAAATCACTATATTTCTTTGTCTTTCTCCGTCAACCGGGCATTGGAGCCCGAGCGTACTGCAGACAGAAAATCGCTGTTGCGTAGCCCGTTGTCTGTTAGGGCGAGAGCAGGAAGGCGATTTTATGATTTACTGCAGAGCGAGGGCGACTGCCCGGGACTTTGGTGTTACCTTTCTAGAAAGGTAATAAGAAAAAAGTTTTATTGATTTTACAAAATCAAAGGTAGCCCCCTGCCTACCGGCAGGCAGGCTCGACTCCGCTCGGGGAATATACTCCCACCTCCCCCAACCCCTCCTCCGGCAGGAGGGGAATTAATCTTCGAGTTTTGCCATAATCTCATCCGGAACATCCAGAGTGCTGGCCACTTCCGTTACATCATCATAATCATCCAAGGCATCCAAAAAATTCAACACCCGGCGAGCCATATTTGAGTCAGTAATTACAGTTTTATTTTTCGGCACCAGCCCCAAAGCACTGGAAGTTATTTTAAATCCGGCGGACTCCAACTTGTTTTTCACTTGGTCCAATGCTTTCGGCTCGGTATATACCTCCACCACATCTCCCGCATCTGAAAAATCCAATGCCCCCGCATCAATCACAGCTAACTCGAGCTCCTCAACATTGCCTGATTTGCTGATTTCCAACACTCCGCGATGGTCAAACTGCCAAGACACCGGGGAGCCAAAATTCCCGCCAGCCTTAGTAAAAATATTGCGCAAATCCGCCACAGTCCGATTTTTATTGTCAGTTAGGGCTTGAATAACTACCGCCACATTTCCGGGAGCTAATCCTTCGTAAGTTGCTTCTTCTAGACGGCTCGCTTCTTTGTCTTGTCCGCTCCCTTTTTTGATGGACTTCTCAATCGTAGCCAGAGGGACATTGGCCGATTTAGCTTTTTGCACCGCCAATTTCAATTTAAAATTCATCGCCGGGTCCGCCCCGCCTCTGGCCGCCACTTCCACGATTTTCACCAATTTGGTAAACAAAGCCCCGCGCTTCTGGTCTAGCGCGCCTTTCTTCCGTTTGATTGTAGCCCATTTTGAGTGTCCAGACATAGAAAAACTGGTTATAGACCCAGTATACCAAATTGGGCAATAAGCTAGAGTAAACTCCACAGGAGGTCGAAAATCATGCGTTGGTTGCGGGCTAAAACAGGACTCTCAATGATTACAGCGGTTAATTCGTGCTTGCTCAAAGAAATCATCGAGATTTTATTGCCATAGATGTTTATATCCACCTCGAAAGGGAACTTATCCGGTGGCACGGTTTTGATGGCAAACAGATCTTTAGTGGAATGCTGGTAGTACTTGGAGAAATAATCCTTCAACGCTTTTTCACCAGGGACAATTAGTTTTGTTTTAATCTTACTGCGAATCTTTTGCTTAGCATAAACTTTTAAATACTGTTCGCCCAAAGCCTGTTCGACTTTACTGGCCGAACTATAACAGAGGATTTCTTTATGATCCCCCCGAATTTGGTCAAACCATACCTCTTTGATTCCGGCTTTGCCTTCAAAGAATCGCATCACCGGTTTAGTGCCCGAACTATTCAGTAAAGCCGAGAGTTCTGTCTTAAGCCCCTTAAAGCTATCTGACACGGTCCGCCAATTGGTTTCCTGTGCCAGAATATATTCTTCTAGTTCGTTAATCCCAGTGGCAAAATAGTGAATCTTCTTCTTCTCTTCCGAACGCGACACTAAACCCTTGTGGGTTAAGGATTCTAGGATATCGTAAGCGGTCGAGCGATTGATCTGGGCCTTCTGGGCGATAGGGGAAACCGCCGCATTGCCCAAACTCACCACCGCCGAATAAACTGCCTGCTCTTTCTGGCCCAACCCGATCTCCTGGAGTAATTGTTCAACAGTTTTAGCCATCTTAAAAAAAGTTATATTTTGTGGAACTGCACCCACAAATATATTAACATATCTGATTACTTTTGTAAATACTGATATAATCCAGCTATTTTATTTATTTATACTGTGGATGATAATTGACAAATTTATTAGTTTATCATAGTATTGAGCCATCAGAGCGCAAAATCAATGTAGCTTGAAAAAGGAGAGTAACCATGAAACGAGTAATTCTGGTAATCCCCCCATTGATCACTAACAGAGCAGATCTGAAAAAGTCTGCGCTGAATCTGGGGACTTGGTACCTCGGATCAGCTTTAAAAAACTTAGGGCATCACGAAGTCCAAGTAATTGATTCAGCCCTAGAGGGCTGGGGCACCCTCCGAAAGACTACCTCGGAAACGTTGGAGTATGGATTGCCAGACAAGGAAATTACCCAAAGGATATCTGATTTCAAGCCAGATGTCATTGGCATAACCTTACTGGCCACTGTGGGGTACACGGGATTTCTCACAACTGCAAAACTATTGAAGCAGTATTTCCCCAATATACCTCTGGTTTGTGGTGGAGCTCATGCTTCAGCGCTTCCTGAGAAAACCTTAAGGGATAGCCTGATTGATTATGTAGTAACTGGTGAAGGAGAGGTTGTAATGGGGAATATCGTTGCAAACCTGGACAACCCTTCTATAATCCAGCAGTCAGGAAGCGTGGCCTATCTGGATAGAAACAACAAATTTTGCATTAATCCGCCAGAAGATCTTGTAGAAGATTTGGACTGCTTGGGGTCTTTGGATCTTGAACTGATTCAGCAGATCCCTCTTACTCCAAGCCCAACTTACGCAGGGTCTGCACACGGAGAAAAATATTTGGATGTTATCTTGAGTAGAGGATGTCCAAATAAATGCGGATTTTGTTGCACTCCTTGGATGTGGGGACAAAAATTTAGGAAACACAGCCTTTCCTGGATTTCAAATCACCTTAGGCTGTTGAGAGAAAATGGTTACAGCCATGTCATTGTTCAGGACGACAACTTTTCCCGAGGAGGGGACTGGGCAATAAAAGTAATGCGGCTGTTTAAAAAGCATGGTCTGTCTTGGGAGAACAATGGTGGACTTGAGTTAGAGAACCTGACACCCGAACTTATCGACTACATGGCAGATACTAACTGCCGGACATTGTTTATCCCAATTAATCTGCGAGGAAAGACAACCGACCAAATTCCCGAGCAGCTGATGTCTCACTATAGAAGCATCCTGGGGGCAGCTAAAAAGAGAGGACTCTGGGTGTACACCTCTCATATTATGGGTTTTCCTGAGCAAACCATCCTGGGAATGGAGAATCAAATTAAGTTCGCAAAGAACTTACGAGATGAGGGACTCTCAGATTTCCATGTGGTTTATTGCTTTTCGTTGCTCCCAGGGACAAGAAGGTTCCACGAAATAATGGAATCAATAGGCGGGGGAGAATACCGCATCAGGCCGGAAAGCGGTATTGAACTACATGGGGGATGGCAAAACTGGAGTAGGTATTCCATAAACATCCCTCAGTTGAACTCAAGAAATTTCACCTTTCAAGAGGTGAGCGACTTATTCTTCTCGGCTATACGGCACATCAATGGAGATCGAGGAGAACTCTGGTTCTCCAATAGAGAATGGCCCAAATGATTGATTAAATGGAGACTTCTTAGGGAGTCTCCTCTACTTTCTTAATACTCTTATTTAGTTTTTATTAGAAAAAATGATGAGATATTTAATGAGATCAAAAATTCATAAAGCAACTGTAACAGAAGCCAATATAAACTATATTGGCAGTATTACTATAGACAAGGATTTGATCATTAAAGCCGGTTTTTGGCCAGGCGAAAAAGTTCTCGTTGTAGACAACACCAACGGTGCGCGACTAGAAACTTATGTAATTGTTGGAGCAAAAGGTTCGGGTACTATTTGCATGAATGGAGCAGCCGCCCTTCTGATAAAAACTGGCGATGAAATTATTATTATGGGTTTTGAATTGACTAATAAATTAATCAAAGCTAAGAATGTATTAGTTGATAAAAATAATAAGTTTGTAAGGTTTCTATAGAGCTTTGATGGTATAAAACAATCTAGGAAAGTTCTTTCATCTTTAAGAACTAAAACCCCTGCCAGATCTCTGACAGGGGTTTTAACTTGCTAAAAAGTTTGGCTATTATAATCGCTTCCAAAGAAGATTAAAGATGATACGTTGATTGCGAACTAGAGCAGGGCTTTCGATAATAACCGCAACCGGCTCGGCAGGGTTAAGCGAGATCATGGAAACTTTATTACCATAAATGTTCATTTCCATCTCCATCGGGAATTCATCGGGAGACACAACTTTAATATCGAATAGCTGTTTGCCTTTTTCAGGATAATATTTTTTGACATATTCTCGCGAAATGGGTTCGTCCGGCAAAATCGCTCTGGTAACGATATTGGTTTTAGATTTTTGTTTAGTAAACATCTTTAAATAATCACTCCCCATTAGTTCCTCTAATTTGCCCGCCGAACCATAGGCTAAGATTTCTTTATGATCACCGCGAATCTGATCAAAAAAAACTTCTTTTACTCCTAACTTCCCTTCAAAGAATCTTACCGTCGGCTTTACTCCCGCGCTGCCTAACAATGCTTCCAGTTCAGGTTTTAAATGATGAAAGGTATGGATGATGCCATCCCAGTTAGCCTTTTGGGACATCAGATATTCTTCAAGTTCACCGGTACCCTTAGCCGAATAATGCAGTTTTTTCTTCTGCTCGGATTTAGCAACTAATCCTTTTCCGATCAAATGATCCAAAATACTATAAGCTGTTGCTCGATTAATGCGAGCTCTTTTGGCGATCGGGGACACTGGCGCATCACCCAGTTCAACTACTGCTCGGTAAACCGCCTGTTCCTTGGCGCTCAGCCCGATTTCTCCTAATAATCTTTCGATTGTCTTAGCCATTTCAAAATCTTAAATTTTGTTCATTCGTACCAACAAATATTATAGCATATCTGGTTTTATATAGCAATATCAGATTATAAATGACCGTAAAACAGTTTTCTAATTGTCCGAACTTATTGACACAAATCTACAAATAATGTAGTCTGGAAGCAGAAAATTGCAATCTTGAAAACAGAAAAACGAAAAAATAAGGAGAATAACCATGGGGCTATTATTGCTGATTGCCATCGGCTATGGAATCAGTATGAAAATTGCTGATCTCCATAACGAACATGGTTTCTATTGGTTCTCCGGAGCCGATATTCTGTTCGGCATTGTCTGGGGAATTATGGGAGCCGCATTAGTTATGCTAGGAGGGCCAGCTACAGCCAACATTATGTTGGCCATGAACCTAGCGTTCTTGGTGAGAGGCAGACTAGACTACCTAAATCACCAAATCGCCACAACCATGATCATAATCACTTTCTTAGCAGTCGCTAAGCCAGAAATTGGTTTGCTTCTGACATTCTACCTGGTATTTGTTCTGTTCGGCTCAATCAAAGATCGATGGCGAGGCAAAGCGCCAAATAGGTTTGTCAGAAACCTGTATGAAGGTATGTTGTACTATCCAGTTCCAGCTGTGATATATAGCGGATTCAGCGGTGATTGGCGAGTGTTCTGGATCTTCCTCTTCTACACCGTCGGCTACGATGCCACAAAATACATTGTCTATCTTGTTACCCCATCCAAGGCCAAGGAGGCGACACAATGCGACACGTAAATACCTTTGACGAATTGGTCAAGCTCATTAGTGGCGGAAATTGTTTCGTTAAGAAGAATGAAAAGTTCCAGATCAGTTTTGGTGAGCTTGTTATTACAGGGGAGCGCTGCGATGAAACTGTTGGAGACATTGAGTGGCCAGATCCAATCATTATAAAAACTGATGTCATCGAACCTTTTGCAACGACCCTATTGCAGCAAAGAAAAGCATTCACAATTCTGACTAATAAAAATGACCGTCGGCGTTGTGTTAAATGGTCTCTGGAACCCGCCACGAAAGTGGCGGGCTAATCTCGAATGAAATAAGGAGCAAAAGCCATGAATATCTTCCTGAGATTGATCGAGAAGTTTAAGGGAAAGAAACAAAACGTCGTAGAACCATCAGTCATACCAACAGAAAAGAAAGAGGAGCTCGCAAAGTATGACGTAATCGTCGAAATGGAACATTTCTCTGTTCTTATGGATAATGAAAAAATCAATGAAGCTGTCCAAGGCAAACTGAAGGGCAACTTATATATGTCTGGTTGCTTTGCCGAAAGTGGAACATTCACAGATTATTCGACAGCATTGGTTAGACGTTTCGCATTGACTGAGGAATCAGACTTCGAACCTTTCGCTCAGATTATGAAAGAAATCGCTGGAGTGATTGATGTAAAAAAGGTAGGAAGTTCTTGGCAGGAAAGGGACATGGTCGGTAATCCAACAACTATCTCGTCCGCGACTATTGCCCGATTGTATTGGTACGCATCGACCGCTCGAAAGATAATGGGAAATCTTCCCTTTGCTGATGCTCAGACCGGACAACAGCTTGTTGATACAGTCAACTCCCTGATAGAAGCGGCTGCCAAAGAAGGAGGTTTGGATAGTGCTGATCCTATGAATTGGCCAAATTGCAGCTTCAGATCAGAAACTGTGCAAAATCTCGTGCGAGAAGGGGAGAAACTTGCACAGAAATTTGTTCGCAACTCTCTAGGTCGCTAGGGAAAATATCAGCCCACCGAGAGGTGGGTTTTTTGTTGTGGGATAATAGGATAAGTTAATATGAGTAATATATAAGATCCCTCGACTACGCTCGGGATGACACAAGGTTGTATGACAGATTTATTAGACAAGTTGAACCCGGAGCAGATTAAAGCGGTGCAGGCCACGGAAGGGCCGGTGCTGATCTTGGCGGGAGCCGGGAGCGGCAAAACCAAAACCCTCACATCCCGGGTGGCTTATTTGGTGCAAACCAAAAAAGCTACCCCCAGCGAGATCTTGGCCGTCACCTTTACCAACAAGGCGGCCGGCGAGATGAAACAACGGATCATGCATCTGCTGAAGTTAAAATCCGATAAAGCTTTTCATATCAGTACCTTCCATTCGCTCTGTTCGCGGATTTTGCGGGCCGACATTCAACACATCGGCCGCAATCAAAATTTCACTATTTTAGACACTGACGAACAAACCACAGCGGTAAAACAGGCCATGAACGACTTAAATGTGGACACCCAGAAATTCGCCCCCGGCGCGGTATTAAATTACATCTCTTCCGCCAAAAGCGAACTGATCAATGCCGAAGAATATCCCGAAATGGCGTATGGCTACTTTCAAAAAGTAGTGGCTAAAGTTTACCCCCGCTACCAAGAAATTATCCTCGCCAACAACAGCTTGGATTTTGACGACCTCTTGATGCAAACAGTAGTTTTATTCCGCAATAATCCGGATGTTTTGAAGAAATACCAAACCAAATTTAAATATATTATGGTGGACGAGTATCAAGATACCAACACCGCCCAATACCAATTAACCAAGTTGTTGGCCGAAAAACATAAGAATCTGTTTGTGGTAGGCGACGATTGGCAATCGATTTACAGTTGGCGGGGGGCGAATTACCGCAATATCTTGAATTTCCACAAAGATTACCCAAAAGCCAAAACCATTAAACTGGAAGAAAACTACCGTTCTACCCAAAATCTCCTAAATAGCGCGGCAGCTGTCATTTCCGCCAACAAAAATCGGAGCGAAAAAGAACTCTGGACCAAAAACGGCGAAGGCGAGCCGATCACTATCAAACAAGTCTTTAACGAAGAGATGGAGGGAAAATACATCATCCAAGAAATTCTCCAGCGCAAATCGGCTGACCCTAAACTCGACTTTAATGATTTTGTGATTTTGTATCGCACCAACGCCCAGTCCCGCGCTTTAGAAGAAGCTTTTCTGCAACAAAACATCCCATACCGGATCATCGGCGGTACTCGGTTCTACGATCGCAAAGAAATTAAAGATGTGCTGGCGTTTATGAAAGTAATTAATAACCCGCAGGATGATTTGAGTTTAAAGCGAATCATCAATTTGCCGCCCCGGGGAGTAGGGGAGAAAACCTGGGAAGAACTAGTCAAATACGCCACAGTGCACAATCAGCCGACCAGCGAAATTCTGTTAGATGTGCCGGTAGGAGCTAAAGCCCAAGCCGAACTCCGAAAACTGGGACAAGTATTTACCGAAGCCAGGTCGGGTAAACGAGTGCTTTCTAAATTGTTCGATTATCTCTTAGAAAAAACTGGCTATTTGGTTTGGCTTAATGATAAAACTATTGAAGGTGAAACTCGCATTGAAAACGTCCGGGAACTTAAGAGCGTCATCGAAAAATATGATATTCTAGATATCAAAATCGCTTTACCACTCTTTTTGGAAGAAGTCAGTTTGATCCAAGATATTGATAGATATGATGCAGACGAAAACGCTGTTAGTTTAATGACTTTGCACTCGGCTAAAGGATTGGAATTTGATTATGTGTTTATTGCCGGAATGGAAGAAAACCTGTTTCCGCATTCCCGCAGTATCCTAGACGAAGAGGAATTAGAAGAAGAACGTCGCTTGTGTTATGTCGGGATGACCCGAGCCAAGAAAAAGCTTTATTTAATCTATACGGTCCAGCGTCTGATCTTCGGCACTTTTACCCCCAGTTTGCCATCTCGGTTTATTGATGATATACCAGAAGAGTTAAAAGTTGACGGCAACGAAATGTCTCATACCACTACTACCATTGAAGAAGTTTCCCCAGCCCTCAAGGTTAAACCTGGGGATTGGATCGAACATAAGCATTTCGGTCCCGGTAAAGTGATTACCGTAGATAAATTGGAAGTAATCGCCGCCTTCCAACAATTCGGTATCAAACGATTGGCGCGCAATTTGGCTCCGATCAAAAAAATAGTTGCTCCCACCTCAGCCTCCCTCTAAAGCTTTTACAGTATAATGTAACTGTGAGCAAACTCTTTAGGCACAGGTTGACGGATTTAAATTATCCTCATCTCGCCCCCGAAACTAGAAAGAAATCTTTTGCCACCGCTATAACTTTAGGGCTATTGATTTTTCTTATCTTCGGTCTGGGCCAGTTAGGAAATGCCACTATCAAGACTATCAAAGCCGTGACTGTTTCGATTAATGGTTTAACTGACATTTATACTACCAAGGCGACTGAGGTAGGGGATTTAATTGCCGAACTCAACATCCAAGAGCCGATCGTCGCTGTCACCCCCCGGCCAGAGAGTCGGCTGACTGCCGCAACTTTAGTTACCGTCACTACTAAGCCGACTGACAGAAATTCTATTGTGGCTGCTAACATGCAAGCCACTATAGACAAGGTTGCGGCTGATATTAAGAAACAAGAAGAGGCCCTAAAAGTTCCTAAATCACCGGTTCGGGAAGGCTACGCCAGTTGGTATGTCTTCGGCAACGGCATGAATACTGCTAGCCGAGAATTTCCCCGGGGCACCAAGGTGCACGTCATTGCCATCAAATCCGGCAAATCCGTGGATGTCGTGGTAAACGACTTTGGCCCGGAGGATTGGACGGGTATGTCGCTGGATTTGAATCATACCGCCTTTGCTAAACTCGCTCCCTTAGGTGCCGGGATTATCAATGTCCGCTACTATAAAATCTAGATAATATTCCCCTCCTGCCCGAGGAGGGGTTAGGGGGAGGTGGGAGTAGAAGATTAATCACTCCCCACCTAACCTCCCCTCCGTGAGGGGAGGAACTATATTTTAAATGCTAGACGCTAAACGCTAAATACTGACCTATGGACCTAACTAATATTGATACTATTCGTCTAATTCTCCGCGAGTATAATATGTCGGCTCAAAAAAGGCTGGGGCAACATTTTTTAACTAATACACAGGTTCTACAAGAAATTACGCAAGCAGCCCGCCTGACCGATACCGACGAGGTGCTCGAAATCGGTCCGGGACTCGGCACCCTGACGAGAGCTTTAGCCCAAACCGCCCAGCGCGTGGTAGCTATTGAAAAAGATATCAGTATGGCTAAAGCTTGCCGGGGAATCAATTCGGATCTTTCTAATATGAAGATCGTGGAAGGCAATGCGCTGGCTTTGAGCGATGCTTTCTTTAAAGAATATTTCCCGAAAAAGAAATATAAGTTAGTAGCCAATTTGCCTTATTATCTAACTTCCGCAATTATTCGTTTCTTTCTAGAAAGCAAATACCGCCCTGTTATGATGGTATTGATGGTGCAAAAGGAGGTCGCCGAGCGCATGATTGCGTTACCTCCCGACGCCAATCTCCTAAGCGTTGCCGTACAATTCTATAGCACTGCTGAAATCATCACGCTGGTCCCCAAACAGAATTTCTGGCCAATACCAAAAGTCGATTCAGCGGTGATCAGAATTATTCCCCATCAGAAATTACCGACCCCTGGCCGTTCAAGCCCGGCACGGGCAGGCGAGATTGATGAAAAAAAGTTTTTTCGGCTAGTCAAAGCAGGTTTTGGCGAGCGCCGCAAGCAACTGCATAATTCTTTGTCCGGCGGACTGCATTTGGACGACGCCAAGGTTAAACAGGTTTTGGCCAAAAGTCGGATCGCCCCGGAGCGCCGCGCGCAAACCCTCACCATCCCAGACTGGATCAAGTTATATCAAAATATCGATAAATTATAAGTAAATTGTGGAGGAAGTAATGTCGTCACTTGAACAGAGAGAGCCGAGTAAACGGCATCATCCTAAAAACGTTAACATAATTCATAAAAACCAGCTTGGACTAAACGATAGGATTGCCGTAACTATCACAGCAGCTATAGGCACCATGTATGCGGTTTATTTCTTTACCTTGTTTATGGCAGGATGGATTCTCTGGCAGACTAATTCCGCCAATCAGCCGTTTGATCCTTATCCCTTCGCCTTTTTGCTATTTATAGGTAATATTATCCAACTCCTCTTGATGCCGCTGATTCTGGTGGGGCAGAATATTCAAAACCGCCACGCCGAACTGAGAGCCGAGGAGGAATTCAAAACCACCGAATCTATCTACAAAGACATCGAACATATTTTGACTCACTTGGACGAACAAGATAAAGAGATACTGGAACAAACTAAATTACTTAAAGATTTAGTCTCTAAAAAATATTAAGACTCTTTTGGCCGTCATCCTGGCATCGTCCAGGATCGTATAAATAATATGTACGATTCTGGAGTCGCCCCAGGGGCTCCCCAGAATGACGGATACGTAATTATTTACTCAATTAACAGATGATGGGAAAAATTTATGTGGTCGCCACACCGATCGGGAACCTGGGAGATATTACTCTGCGGGCTTTAGAAACCTTGCGGACAGTTGACTTGATCGCAGCCGAAGATACGCGCACTAGTAAAAAATTACTAAACCACTATAATATTGGAACTCCGCTGATTTCATATCACCAACACAGCCGAGATAATAAACTGGATTACCTGGTGGAGCAGCTAGTGGAAGGCAAAAACATTGCCTTGATCACTGATGCGGGTACTCCCGGTATCCAAGACCCGGCCGGGAGGCTCGTAGGGGCCGCTCGCGCTGCCGGTGCTGAAGTCATGGCTCTCCCTGGCCCTTCTGCCCTGACCGCTGCCCTCAGCATCGCTGGGGAATCGGCTGATAATTTTATCTTCCTGGGATTCCTCCCGAAAAAGAAAGGCCGGGAAACTCTCTTCAAAAAGATCAGCGGCTGGGATTTGCCCATTTTAATTTATGAATCACCGATGCGGGTAGGCCGCACCTTGAGAGATATTGAAAAATTTTTAGGCCAAAGAAAGATTCTGGCTTTTCGCGAACTCACTAAAAAGTTTGAAGAAGTCAAAATAGGGGAGACTAACGAACTAATTAACTACTTCGCCAGCAAACTTCCTAAAGGCGAGTTTGTTATAATGATCTTACCCGCTGCTTCGCAGCGAGGCAAGCCCGCTCAATTCGGCAAGACAAGCCGCTAGCCTGACTGAGACAGAATATAAAGAGGGCGAAGACTATTAAATAATATGTCATCCTCGGGCTTGACCCGAGGATCCAGGCCTGGATTCCCGATCGAGTCGGGAATGACAAAGAAGAAACAATATGACAGAAATTAAATCAGACAAAAAATCATCGAAAGTCCAGAAGCTAAAAAAATTGGTTCCCAAAAAAACCAATTATATTATTGTTCTGCCTGATGAAATTGAAGATGGCGCGCATTGGCTGTTTTGGGTTTTGATAATTTTACTAGTATTACTTGCCGCCAGCGCCGTGGTAATTAATTACACCGATCTTCCCACCACCCTCTCGTTATTGTTTTAATATCGCCAAACATTTAATAGAAGAACCCCTCTGATTCAGAGGGGTTTCTTTGGTTAGTTAGGCCTTGGTCAGGCCGCTGATACTTTGCGCTTTCTCGGCTTTCTCTGCGCAACAGTCTCGTCGGGCACTGCCGAAGAGCAGTTAGACATAGGTTGATTGTTTTGAAGGGGACAATGGCCTTGATCCTCCCTCGCACAATCGCAGGATCTTTCGCAGTATTGCTTCTTGATTTTCAGCTGCTTCTTTGCGATGGCCGACTTTCTGGTCTTCTTTATCATTATGGTCTCCAAGGTACACCTAGCTTCACGAAATCATTATAACCTATCATATCTACTCCTATGTGTCAAGAATTATCTTGACCAGAGGCGATTTTTTTGGTATAATGAAATCTTAGTTAAAACCATAAGAATCGGTGAAAATAAACATAAAAATCTTCCAAACCATAGGTGTAGTCGTGATGTCGTCTTGTTTAATCGCCGGCGGCTTTATCTTCTTTGCCCAAACTACCCGCGCCCAAGAGCTGTTGCCCTCTTATCAATATGAAATTGTTGAACAGAGCGCCGACCCTATCCTAGAACCCAACCAGCCGGGGTTTCTTACGCTTAAGCTAAAAAATATCGGGTCGGAACCTTGGCCCCTGTACCAGCTTTATCTAAGCAGTATTTATTTCGATGGCACTCCCGACCATAAAAGCCCCTTTGCTACTTCCGTTTGGATCGACCAAAATCGGATTTTAGCTGGTAGCTCGGTTGACCAAGACAGTATTCGCCCGCGTGGCACAATTACTTTTAATATTCCGATTCAGACCGTCACTCGCAAAGCCTTATACCAAGAATCCTTCAAATTACATTTAGGTACTACTGTAATTACCGGCCCCACTATTAAATGGTTGCTCCAGGTAGGCAATGAGCTTAGCTATCAAGATGCGATGGGCAAACAGATTTATATTTGGTTAAGCGACCAACGGCTCTGGGTTGTTGAAAATAATGTCGTAATGTTAGACACTCCCATTTCTAGCGGCAAATCTGGCTATAACACTCCGAAAGGAAAATTCAAAATTCTTAACCACATCGATACGGCCTATTCTAGTAAGTACAGTTTGTTTATGGATAATTGGATGGCGCTCTATAACAGGGAATACGGGTTTATCGGCTATGGTTTGCACGCCCTACCGCACTGGAAAGTTAAACAAGGTAAACGTATCGAAGGGGAAGTGGTTGATGGTCGTTTATATACCAATGGTAAACTGTACGAAGATTATATGCATTTAGGCAAACCAATGTCACACGGTTGCGTCCGCGTGGGTATTGAGGCTTCTAAAGTGCTGTACGACTGGGCCCCAAATAACACTCTGGTTACTATTGCCTAAATTATTGCAATTTACGCGAGTGAGCGGATCATCTTCTCGAGCTTCTCGGCGGCTTTTTTGTCGGTTTTTAGGAATTCTTTGGCCGCTTCCTTACCTTGACCGATTTTGGATCCTTCCCACTCGTACCACGAGCCGGATTTAATAACAAAGCCGCGGCTCAAGCCCAGATCGATCAGTTCGCCCTCGCGGGAGATACCTTGCGCAAACATCAAATCAAACTCGGCTTGGCGGAATGGAGCAGCGATTTTATTTTTAACTACTTTCACCCGCACGCGGTTGCCAACTGCTTCTTCGCCTGATTTAATCGACTCGACCCGCCGAATATCCAATCTAACCGAAGAATAATATTTTAAAGCATTGCCACCGGTGGTAGTTTCGGGGTTACCGAACATAATTCCAATCTTCATGCGCAACTGATTAATAAAAATGACTGCCGTCCGCGACTTGCTCACATAAGCTGTAATTTTCCGGAGAGCTTGACTCATTAACCGGGCTTGCAGTCCCATATGGGAATCTCCCATATCGCCCTCAATTTCCGCCCGGGGGACTAATGCCGCCACCGAATCGATCACAATAATACCGACCGAATTAGATTTCACTAAGGCTTCGACAATATCTAGGGCTTGTTCGCCATTGTCCGGCTGAGAAATCAGCAGATTTTGAGTGTCCACGCCGATCCGTTTAGCGTAATCCGGATCCAGAGCATGTTCGGCATCCACAAATGCCGCCGTTTCGCCCCGTTTTTGAAATTGGGCGATCATATGCAAAGCCAAAGTGGTTTTGCCGGATGATTCCGGCCCGAAGATCTCAATCACTCGACCTTTGGGAATCCCACCCACGCCTAAAGCCAGATCCAAAGTGAGTGACCCGGTCGGGACAGCTTCTACTTCGGCATGCTTAGCATCACCCAAACGCATGACGGCGCCTTGGCCGTATTTCTTCTCAATCTGGCTTAGCGTATCAGATAGGGTATCCGTGGGTACAGATTTAGTTAAAGTTTTAGTGGGATTCATATCTTTTATATTAGTTAAATAAACTATTTAACGATAATTAGTAAACTGGAGGGGGATAGTAACTTCCGGCTTGTCTTTAAATAGAGCCATCACTGCCTGTAAGTCGTCGCGGCTTTTGGAACTGACCCTGATGGTATCCCCTTGGATAGTGGCCTTTACTTTTGGCAACTGATCTCGAATTATTTTATTGATTAACTTAGCCCGATCCGCCGATATGCCAGCGACCAGGGGAATGGTTACGCGCACGGCACCGCCGCTGGCCGGTTCGATCTTATTCTCTCCCAAAATCCGCAAATCCAGTTGCCGCCGGATCAGTTTTGATTTAATAATATCCAGCGCCGCATTAAATTTAAACTCGGTTGGCGCTAAAATGACTAATTGATCTTTCTCCTCTTTAATCTCGACAGGAGCATCTTTAAAATCATAGCGCCCGGCAATTTCACGGCGGGTTTGATCTAAAGCGTTGGCGAGCTCTTGCTGATCAATTTCGGACACGATATCGAAAGAAGATTCTGTAGCCATACTGTTTATTCTTTGTCATTCCCGACTCGATCGGGAATCCAGGCCTGCCAGCCTCGCCGAGTCTAGGCCTGGATCCTCGGGTCAAGCCCGAGGATGACATATTATTTAATAGTCTTCGCCCTCTTTATATTCCGCCTCAGTCGGGCTGGCGGCTTGCCCCACCAATTCGGTGCGCGACATTAAAATCTCGCGCGGTTTGGCCCCTTCGCCCGGACCGACAATTCCTTTCATTTCTAATAAATCTAGGAGGCGGGCCGCCCGCGCATAACCAATCCGAAATCTTCTTTGCAAATACGAGGCTGAGGCCTTGCCAGTCCGCACCACCAATTCAACAGCTTCATTTAATAAGGGATCGCCTTCGGATTCAATCTCGGATTGCTTGGATTCTTTGGTTTCAGCGATCAATTCGCTAATGTATTGGGGATTGTCTTGCTGTTTCACAAAATCGGTCACGGCTTTAACCTCTTTATCGCTTACAAACACTCCTTGAATCCGGCGCGGCTTGCTGGCATCAGAAGGTTGGAAGAGCATATCTCCATTACCCAGCAATTTGTCCGCTCCGACCGTATCTAAAATAGTGCGAGAATCGGTGCCGGAGGTAACTGCAAAAGCTAGCCGGGAGGGGAAATTGGCTTTAATCAGCCCGGTAATGACATCCACGGAAGGTCTTTGGGTGGCTAAGACTAAGTGGATGCCTACTGCCCGAGACATTTGCGCTAAACGACAAATGTAAGCTTCGACCTCGCGGGCCGACACTGCCATCAAATCAGCTAACTCATCAATAGCTAAAACAATGTAAGGCATTTTGGCATCCGGATATTCCCGGTTAAACGCTTCGATAAAGCGCACTTTATGATCGGCAAAAACTTTATAGCGGCGCTCCATCTCCATCACTAACCACTTTAAAGCACTAATGGTTTTGTAGGGATCGACAATCACCGGCGCCAGTAAGTGCGGGACATCGTTGTAGGCCGTAAACTCTACCCGCTTCGGATCGACCAGGACCAATCTCAAATCCGCCGGAGAATTCTGATAAATCAAACTTACTAATAATGAATTAAGAAAAACGCTTTTACCCATACCGGTGGCTCCCGCAATCAGTAAATGCGGCATCCGCACTAAATCGGCGGCTACCGGCGTCCCCGCTACATCGCGTCCCAAGGGCATCCGCAAAGGGGAGCGGATCGCTTTGAAGGCATCAGATTCGATTAGTTCGCGCAGGCGCACCATCGAAGATTTCTTATTGGGTACTTCAATCCCGACCAACGACCGCCCTGGAATAGGTGCTTCAATTCTGATAGGATGGGCCGCCAAAGCGAGCGATAAATCATTAGATAAATTACTGATCTTAGATAATTTAACTCCCGCCGCCGGTTTCAAGGTGTATTGCGTGACTGTCGGGCCGACATTTACTTCTGACATCTCCACTTGAATACCGAAATCTTCCAAAGCTTCTTGGATAATACCGACATTTTGGCGAATATTGCCGCTATCGACTTTAGTTACCGTGTCGCTCAATAAATCGAGCGGGGGCAACTTAAAATCGCCGGCAGTAGTGAGTTGGGGCACAAAATCTGGCTCTTGCTCGGATACCTTCTTACGCACAAAGGTCTTAGCTACCTCTAATTCGGGTTCATCTGTTTTAATTTGTTCCTGATTTTCTTTAGTGTCGGTATCTTCTTCTTTTTGCGCTCGGCCACCCTTCGCTCCCGCATTATGAATAATCAATTTGGGTGAATGGGGGAGAGCAGGCACATTCAGTTTGGCTCGATAATAAAGCTCGCGCAGAGGTTGGCCAAACACAAACAATAAAGCAATGGCTAGTGCCATACCGACAATCAACAAGGCTGCCCAGAAATCGACCAGTTTAATTAACCCTGCGGCAATGCCGAGTCCAATATAACCCCCGCCGGCTCCACTTTGGGCTACGCCCACACTGTTTTCTGGGACAACAAACAAATGCAGTAAAGCCGACAGAGCCACGACTAACATAATCAAGCCCACAGTATTTGTAGTGGTAAATTTATATTTCACTGGATAAAACAAAGCTAGGCCAGCACCGACTAATACTACCGGCAAGATAAAACTAGTCCAACCCAATCCTATCCGCAAAGCCGTAAAGAAGACACTGCCGACACCGCCTGCTGCTCCTAAGATTGCCAGTAAAGTAAACACTCCCAACCCTATCAACAATACTGCCACAATCTCGCGTAAGATATGCGGCTCTAATTCCAAATCTAAATTCAGTCCATCTACCCATTTAGAGGTCTGATAGGAACGGTAGCGGTACTGTTTTTTCTTTTTTCGGGGTTTTGCCATTAAAAAATCGCCTCAATAACAGGTTAATTATAGCATAGAGCGATTTAGAGGAGGAGAAACCCTGGAACTAATCTCTTATTGACAAAAAACTCTATTGGTGATATAATAAAATAATAGTAAAACTAAGCAAGAAATCCATGGCAGAGCAAAGAGAACAACCTATTTCATCTGAATCCCCAGAGGATGATTTTGATGAAATCCGGCAAGGTGCGAGAGAGAAAGCCTCTAGACTAAGAAAATCATTTGAAGATACCTCAGATGCTGAACCTCTGTTATATGAGAGGGAAATTAAGGAAAAGGAACAGACAGATGTCATTAAACAAATTGCTCGAGCCGAAGACGTGTTCGAGCGTTACCCCAGTATTGAGAAAAAATATCGCCCCCCTCATCGGCTGAATAACATTTGGACCAATCCCATCGGAACATGGCTCCGGAATAAAGAAACTCGGCGCCAAAAAGATTTGCAATTTGAAGCCAAGCGTAATAAGCGTCAATTAGAAGGTCAACTTTATGCTGAATTAGGAAAAATCCGCGACGAAGAAAGAATGATCGAGAGAGACTTACGAGAAGCCGAAGCCAATGTTTTAGAGTTAAAACAACAGTGTTCTTTATTAGAAGGGATTGTCCTCCAGCCCGGAGAAGAATTTACTGAAGCCGAGCAAGTCGAAGCGATGGCTGATTTAGAATCGATCAAGTGGAGTCTGGACGCTCAAGAACACTTCTTGCAATATAAGCAAAAAGACTATGAAAAATACACATCGGACTGGAATAAAAATCGTTCCCAACTGGTCACAGAATATGGCACCGCCATTAAAGAGGCTCAGCAAAAAGTTCAGGAAACTGAAATAGTTTTGGCGATTAAACAAATGCATCGGCCTAGAAAAGACCAAACGGCCTATCGGATGGGTGATAGCAGGTCTGATTTCGAACAGGCTGATCTGCTAAGTTTAGCAGCGTTGGATCTTCAACACCAGCAAGAACAAAATCGCTTACGAGCAGAACTGGCTAAACAATCAACTCAAAAAGATACTCACCTTCGAGAGGAAGCTTTTAGCAAACAAGTCCAGGCTGCGGAAAAGTTTGCCAAAGAAAAAATAGAAGTTAAAAGGACCAAAAAGCGCAGCCAAGCCGAACAGGAAAAAAATATTAAACAAGCTGAGTTAGATCGGAAAATTGCCATCTTAGAAGAAAAATTACAACCCGAAAGCATAGCCGAAGCCAAATTAAGCACTGAATTGGAACAGCTCAAAGATGCTTTAGCAGAACAGG
>Ga0172379_10002039_pt1 | contig 37397 bp, 34 predicted proteins | sample GrowelOW334metaG_FD_119756 | JGI IMG/M metagenome (GOLD analysis project Ga0172379, IMG submission 119756) | Groundwater microbial communities from an aquifer near a municipal landfill in Southern Ontario, Canada - Groundwater well OW334 metaG | ecosystem: Environmental > Aquatic > Deep... | reverse complement strand
AATATCGCGCTGATCACGCTGAAAAAAATCAAAAACAAGTTCGGGCTCAATTCATACAGGAAGGAAACAGAACTTGCCGAAAAGTACCGAAGGCTGTTAAAGATCAAGGCGAGTTCCGTAGAGAATATCGCAAACAGCCTTTCCGGCGGAAACCAACAGAAGATCTGCGTAGCCAAGTGTCTGAACATTGACCCGGAAATAATCTTCATGGATGAGCCAACGGTCGGTATCGATGTCAAAACCAAAGCTGAAATCCATCAGCTCATCTACGATCTATCGGCGCAGGGGAAGTCCATAGTGCTCATCTCCTCGGACCTGCCGGAACTTATCCAGCTGGCCGAGCGGATCCAAGTATTCCGCGATGGCAAAATAGTCGGTGAGATTCCGAACGAAAAGAATTATGATCGTATGAGCGGTCTTATTATGGGGACCATCCTGAAAAATTGAGGCGATGCTCAAGCCAAGACACAGCCACCGGAAGCCTGGGTCAAGGAATAGCCGCACACATTCTTTCGGCTATTCCTTTCTCTCAGTTCATAGGCTGAAGGCATCCGGGGAGTCCGGCAGTCCCACCGCCGTTTCATTCCAGACCCGATAGTGGCTTTCGAAAGATTTCTTGAACCTCGCATAACCGGCACGGGTCTCGAAGACTTGGCTGTCGTTCCAGAGTGCACGCCAGTCGCCCAGGGCTTCGGGCCACAGGAATACCTGACCCCAGATAAGGCGGTTATTGGCGTCGATGCCGGGGTGCTCCGGCGTGTCGTCTCCCGAGATCGCCAGCAACTGTTCCTGGGTTAGATATACCTTGCTCGCGGCGTTGATGTTCTCAAGTATCGAGGTGGGATTTGACGACATTGCCACAAACCCACCGGACCCGTTCTCCCTCAGCATGGCCCAGTTGAGGCAGACCATGGCGGACGAGATACCGTTCGCGGCCGCGATAGCTTGGATAACCGGATCCTTCATATCCGCCCGGTGCTCCTTGAAACGGTCCCGGCCTGGCCTGTTGGGAGAGCCCAGAGCCATGTACCCGGTACAGGTGATTCCCTGACTTTCCATATACCGGCGGAGCGCGGTCTGCTGGAACAGGGGATGCATCTCCATCTGGTTGACCACAGGGCGGGAGTCCTTGTCGGTATCCCTCAGCAACAGCTTCAGGCAGGCTTCGGTATGATTCGAGGTTCCGATGTCCACGATCTTTCCGGCCTTCTTCAGGCGGACAATCTCACCCCAGGTTTCCATGAAGGCTTCGTGGATGTACGGGACCGCGTGGGGATTGCGGAAGTGGCCGTCGGCGCCCGGGGTGTGGACATTCGGCCATGGCCAATGGTTCAGGTACATGTCCACCTGGTCCACGCCAAGAGCGCGGAAGGTGTTGTTCAGTGCCGGTTCAATATCCTTCTTGTCCATGTGGCCGTTCCAGAGTTTTCCGGTGATGTAGAGCTCATTCCGCGAAGCGATGTATCCACACTTGATGGCCTCACGGATGGCCTCGCCTACGACCTCCTCGTTCTCGTAGGCACGGGCGGTGTCGATGTGCCGCCAACCCACCCGGATCGCCTCGATCGTGGCATCCTTGATATACGCCTGGGCCCAGTCGGAATGGAAGGTTCCAAACGCAGCCAGGGGCATCATGGCCCCCCCGGCAAGTTTGACCTTGCGTACGGTAGCCGGATCGATGGGTTTCAGTGTTTCCATAGTTGATCGCTCCTCTCTTCTCGCTCTTCACTTTTCCATGATCCAGCGATTTCCGGCACCTGACACCAGAATAAGATTGGTGTAAGCCGAGAAATCCCCGGTACGGATCACTCCCTTTACTGAACGGCTGCGCTGCTTAAGCTCGCCATGGCCGATTGTTTCCTGTTCTATCGATTCACCCAATATCGCCATCAATTTTCCAAGCTTCTTGGGATTGGCGTCCGCCTGTTCCTGGGCAAAGATGACTTTTTCCATAGAAAAATATTTCAGGATTTCCGTCAATACAGTATCGACCGTCGGCACATTTACGGTCAGCGAAAGGTCCACAACAGGGAGCCCCTCCGGTATGGCGAAGCCGGCATCGCATATTAATAATTGGTCACCGTGACCCATTTTGGAAAGAAGGGCGACAAGGTCGCGATTAAGAAGTCCTATTTCAATCATGGTGTCACACCTTTTCCTGGGAAAGATTCCCGTTTTTCCATTTCACGCTGGATGGACAAATATATATCAGGGTACCCGGAGATCGGGAAGTGGTTGCCAATAAAGGAACCCGCGCGCTTTTCAGCATGCGGGTTCACAATTCAGATCAGAATTTGGGAGGATTCTTGAAAGGAGCGACCATGTCCTTGGTCAGGATCGTGACGCCGGTATCGATAAAGTTCGGGAGGAGACCAAAACCAGTGTTGGTCTTGATGGGAGCGTCCCAGGGATGCCTTGCCATGTAGGCAAGCTTCATCGCAGCGTAACCCATCATGTATGGGCTCTGACCTACAGTACCCCTGATCTCACCTTTTTCGATAAGTTCGATGACCGGGAGACCGAAGTCGAAAGCCATGATCTGGACCTTGCCCGTAAGTCCGAGAGCCCTGACTGCCGCTGCAGCACCTGGTCCGGGATTGCCGTGGGCACCGAAGATTCCGTTCATGTCCGGGTTGGCCTGGAGCATAGCCTGGATGACAGTAGCTGCCTTGGCGACATCGCCTTCATCGTTGGCTATCGTAACTTTGATTGCCGGACCATATTTCGCGATCGCGTCCTTGAATCCGTCGGTGCGTTTCTTCAGGTGGTCGGGGCCTACGTTGGTGGAGATACCAATGTGTCCCTTACCGTTGAGCCATCCAGCCATGGTCTTACCCGCAAGGTAACCAGCGGCGTAGCTCTCAGTGGAGCAGAATGCGAGGCGGTCGCTGTCGGGTGCGTCGGAGTCGAAGGTGATCACAGGGATCTTGGCGGCAATGGCCTTGTTGATCGCGTTGTTCATGGTCTTGGCATCACCGGCGGTTGCGAGGATACCAGCGGATTTCTTTGCGATCAACTGCTCGATGGCGACGGCTTCCTTCGAAGCATCCCAATCAGCAGGACCCACAAGTTCTGTCTTGACTCCCAGTTCCTTCGCGGCGTCTACCATGCCGGCGTAGCACCAGTTGAAGAACTCGCTACCTTTGAGAAAGACGACCATGCCGTAGGTTTCGTCCTTGACCACAGTTGCACCGGACTTGTCGGTTGCACCCTCGGCGAACAAGCCGCCGATAGCAGTAAGGACCAATAGAGCCAAGGAAAGCATTTTTCTTTTCACAACATTCTCCTTCTGGATAATTTCAGGTGTCAGACACCTGTTTTTCACTCTGACAAAACAAATCCCATAAAACGCCCTTCCCTCTCACCTCCTCTTTTAATTGGGCCTGCGATCAATGGGAACCCATAAAACCATATAGCCTCCGCCCAAATCGTCATCTCCCTCACTTCAGATTCAGTTCTTTTTCCTTGAAGAACTCCACCATGAATACGGCGCCGAGCAATATCGTGCCGATCACGATCGTCTCGTAGTAGGGATTGATCCCGGCCATAACAAAGGCGTTGTACACGATGGACATGAAGATAATTCCGAGCACGGTCCCAAAAATGGTTCCCGTACCCCCCTTTACGATACTCGTACCTCCAATGACAACAGCGGTGATGACCCGGAGTTCCGAATTGATGCCGTAGGAATTGCTGGCGTTCTCGAATCGGGAAGCGGTGAGTATTCCGGCTGTACACGCGAGAACCGCCGAAAGGATGAATACAAAGGACATGAAGGCCTCCACCTTTATGCCCGACATTTTGGCCGCCTTCGGGTTGTCGCCGATAAAATACACCTGCTGGAAGAAACGGTGGTGCTTCAGCAGGAAACCGAGAACGACGGCAAGTACAATGAACAGGAAGATCGGAAAGGGCAAACCTAGAACTTTCCCCTGTCCCAGAAACGAGAAACCCTTGGGGAAATCGCTCGTGACGTTCTCACCGTTGCTGATGGCCAGGGCCAGTCCCCTGACCGTAAGCATGGTCGCAAGGGTAGCGATGAAAGGATGGACTCTAAGCGTGTTGCTCATCCAAGCATTGAAAAGCCCGATTCCGGCCGCGATCAGGAAGGTCAGGGCAATCGCCGCGGGGACCGGTACATTGGCCTTGAAAAAATAGGCAACAACAATCGCGGAAAAGGGCAGCACCGCACTGACCGAAAGGTCGATACCGCCAGCAATGATGACCAGGGTCATTCCCAAAGCCATGATCGCTTCGAATATGAAACCCATGAAAAGGACTTCGATATTCCCCGCGCTGAAAAAATAAGGCACCGTGATGGAAAGCGAGATGAACATGATCAGGATAAGGGCGATCAGGCAGGCGTTCTGTATGCCGATTCTGCGGAGCACCGGCTTTACAACCGCCGGGTAGAATCCGCCTTCTTTTTCCACGCGTGAGTAATCCATTGTCTTCCCCTATTTCGTCGCGAACTTCATGATTTCAGTCTGGGACAGATCCTCGTTTTCCAGAATCTTCGAGACACGTCCCTCGCAGAAAACGACGATCCTGTCGCAAAGCCCGAGGATTTCCGGCAGCTCGGAGGATATGACGATCACGCCGATTCCCTCCTCAGCCAGCTTTCTTAGATCCTGGTGTATCTTAGCCTTGGCGCCGATATCGACGCCGCGTGTGGGCTCGTCGACGATAAGCACCTTGGGTGCGGCGCAGAGCCATTTTGCAAGCAGCGCTTTCTGCTGGTTTCCACCACTCAGATTGACGACCTTGATCTCATCGTCAAAGGGACGTATCTGCATCAGGTCGACGTATTTCAGGGACTGGGCCTTGATCTTGTCGAAACGGTAGAAACCCGCGCGGCCGATGAATTTTCCAAGCGAGGCAGCAACGATGTTGAACCGCATCTTCATTGTCAGGAAGAGGCCAAGGGTTTTCCGGTCCTCTGTGAGATAACAGAGGCCTTCAGCGATCGCATCCATCGGATTCCGGATCTCCAATCGCTTCCCTTCAAGAATGATGGTACCCGCGTCCTTCGGATCCGCGCCGAAAATTGCCCGCGCCGCCTCGGTCCGTCCGGCGCCGACAAGACCGGCCAAACCGAGAATCTCCTTGCGACGGAGGGTGAAGGAAACATCCTCGTACTTTCCCTGCCTGGTCAGGCCCTCGACAGAGAAGAAATCCTCTCCCCGCCCTGAACTTTTGGGCGGAAAGAGGTCGGTGATATGGCGTCCGACCATCATACTGATCACTTCATCACGATTGGTTTCCCCGGTTTTCAGGTTCCCGATGAGTTTCCCGTCCCGCAGCACAATAATCCGTTCTGCGATGCGGAATACCTCGGTCAGCTTGTGTGAGATGAAGATGACGGCGACCTTGCGTTCCTTGAGCGTCGCGACGATGCGGTACAGATGGTCGACTTCCTTCTCGGACAGCGCGGAAGTCGGCTCGTCCATGATAATGACCTTGGAATCCAAGGAAAGGGCTTTGGCGATTTCGACTATCTGCTGCATGCCGACGCTCAACCGGCCACACAGCACCCGTGGATCAATCTCCACCCCCATAGTCTCGAAAAGTTTTTTCGCCCTTTCATAAAGCTGGTTCCACTTGATGAAGCCAAAGGTGTTTGTCGGCTCCCGGTGGCAGAAGATGTTCTGCGCCACCGACAGGTTGGAGGCAAGGCTCAGCTCCTGATGGACGATGCTGATACCCGCCCGGATCGCCTCCCCCGGATTGGCGAATTTGACTTCCTGTCCTTCGAACAAGATCCTGCCGGCATCAGGGCGATAGATCCCACCGATAATCTTCATAAGAGTGGATTTTCCGGCTCCGTTCTCGCCAACCACCGCATAGCACAGTCCCTGTTCAACTTCCAGGGATATAGAATCGAGAACCCGGTTTGAGGCAAAGGATTTGGAAATATTTTCCAGCCGCAGCATTTCTTCGTTCATGGCTATTCCTTCCTTTCCTTGCGGGTCCTGAAGGCGTCGACACCTACAGCAACGAGGAGGATGATCCCGCTCACGGCCTGTTGCCAGTTCGGCGAGCCGTTCAGAAGCACGAACCCGTTGTTGATAATCGCGATCAGGATCACCCCCAGGGTCGCGCCCAGGATGCTGCCGCTCCCGCCGGTGAAGCTCGCGCCGCCTATAACTGCCGCGGCGATGGCCCGCTGTTCGGCCAACTGGCCAAATTGGGAGAAACCCATGGCGAGCTTGCTGGACATGAAGATAGCCGCGAAACCAGCCATAAGAGCGCTGATCAGATAGCCGACCATGGTCACCTTCGCCACGTTGATTCCGGAGAGGATGGCCGCCTGGGGGTTGGTGCCGACGAAGAAAGCCTGATTGAGGAATTTCCAGTTCTTCAGGAGGAGGTCCATGACGATCAGGGTTATGATAACAACGATATAAGGGATGGGTACCCCCCCCAGTCTCCCCTCGCTTATCATCGAATAGGAGGCGGGAAGTCCCGATATGAAATAGCCCGAAGAAAGGACAAGGGCTATGCCACGGGCAATGGACATCACCGCCATCGTGACGATGAAGGGCGCCATCTTGAGCTTGGACACAAAATAGCCATTGAAGGCGCCGCCAAGAAGGGCACTAAGAAGGCCAAGAAATACGGAAAGGGGTATGCCAAGGCCGGAGCGCATCAACATCGCCGTGATGACGCTCGTGAGGGCGAGAATGGCCCCGACCGAAAGGTCGATGCCCCATAGGATCAATACGATGGTCATCCCCGCCGCCATGAACAAGTCGTAGATCATGCCGGTTGCGATGCCTTCGAAATTCCTCATCGAAAAGAAGATCTCACCTTTAACAGCCCAGAGGAATACAAACGTGGCGGCGACGATCAGGAACAGGCTCATCTCGCGCGACCTGAATACGGCCTTCAACCATCGTCGATTCATGCTGGCTTGCTTCTGCTCTCTCTTTTCTTCTTCGTTCATGGCATCCCTCATAAAATATACTTCCCAGGCACACTTTCTAACCTTTCGCAACTAAGTAATCCCAAAAAAACCATTCCAGAAACCGGAACATTCATGATTCCCGCGTTTCCAGCACGGACAGTTGCAGATGCAGAATTTCGTCAAGAATAAGGGCAAGGGACCCCATCAAGGCTGCCCGTGCCCCGTATTTCGCTAGTCCTATATGGATATCCTTCCGGTTTACATTGATCGAACGCGATTCGACAGCCGCCTTGAGGGGATCCAGCACGGTATTTCCGGCTAGAGCGACACGTCCTGAGAGAATGATAGCTTCAGGGTCGAAAAGGGTGATCAGATTGACGACGCCATTGGAAAGATGCTCCATCGCCTCCCCCAGGACGGACTGCGAGAGTTCATCGCCCCGATTGGCTGCATCAACAACCATCGCCGCGGAAATCCGCTCTGGATCCCCCCCGCACAGCCCCGAGATCGTGGACCTCGCACCATCGCGTATCCGTTCCTTGACGGTACGGGCAATCCCGTAGCCCGAGGCTATGGCTTCCAGGCAACCCCTGTTTCCGCAGTGGCAGATTCGCTGATCGTCCTTATCCGCCGTTATATGGCCAAACTCACCGGAAACTCCATGGCTGCCGTAAAACGGCTTTCCGTCGATGATGATGCCTGCTCCGATTCCATAGCCTACGTTGATGCATATAAAGTTCCGGAATTTTTCACCTATGCCGTAATGCAGTTCACCGATGGCGGCAACGCGCGTGACGTTGTCGATCATCACGGGGAGTCCGATTGTTGCTGCGAGGGCGGCGGCGGGATCGACGTTCCGCCAATGGAAGTCAGGTGAGAATTCGATGATCATACGTTTCTTGTCCATGAGACCGCCGACCGCAAGCCCGACTCCCATGATATTCTTGCGGTCGACTTTGGAGTTTGCGATCAAGTCTTCTATCATTATCCTGACACGTTCAATGACTTTCTCGTAGCCTTCGTCGGCGCCTGTTGGTTGCTTGCTCTCCTGAACAATCTTCGCATCCAGATCGGCAAGAGCTGCGCTGATATTCGTCCGCCCAATATCGACACCGATTATGAAACGTGCCTGAGCGGCAAAACTTACCAGGTTGGGTGGCCTGCCGCCCTCGGATGAGCCGAGACCGAGGTCGATGACAAGCTTCTCATTATTGATCAGGCTTTCCACAATACGGGTGATGGTGGGAGCGGAGAGACGGGTTTGCTTGGCTATGTCCGCACGGGAGATGGAACGTTCCTTCCGTATCAATTCAAGCACCTTGATCTTGTTGAGCTTGTTGATATAGGTCGCGTTCAGCTTGGGCACGCCAGGATTCCTCCGCTCAATCCGTACTTTATTTCATAACGTTAGAAACATAGTCGCATGACAAGTGAATGCTGTCAAGGGAATTTTCTGATTAAAGATACATTCGGTGCGCAGTACTTTCAGAATTTGGGAATGATGGAAATACACTCTCCATCAGGGGCAGTGCCACGACGGGGATGAAGCCGCATAATCACTGGGGGAATGTCCGGTTTTTCGCTTGAAAAAGTCGCTGAAGTATGATGCATCACCATAGCCACAGAGTGAGGCGGTTTCAGCCACGCCCTTACCTGAAAGAAGCATTTCCCCAGCTTTACGAATTCGATAGTCGTTCAGGAAGGCCATCGGGGATATTCCCTTCTCTTCCCTGAACTTTCGGCAAAGATATGCGGGGTGGTATCCGCTGATCCTCCCCAACTCTCCAAGCGTAATAGGCAGGGCAAAATTGAGTCTGAGGTAGGATTCGATCTGATCCGAGACCGAGAGCGCAGTGCCATTCATAGGCGACGCCAACCGCCTTTTTATTACGGCAAAAAGTTCCAGGATCTTGATGCAGACAAAGCGATCGGCCAGCACGAGGTTGTCGCGGATCTCGCACTGGATGCGGCTGATGATCTCACCAGCCTCCGACATCCGGTGCATGACCAAGTGATCTCTCAAGGGAATGCCCGTAGCCAGACCTTCGAGCAAGGGATCGTGATCCTCTCCAAAGTAACGGAGATCCAGATTTCCCACGTTCCGGAAACCGTTTCTCGCAACGGTGCCAGGGAACATCGACTTGCGTGCCCTGGCAACACGATCGCCCGCCTGAAAACCTATCCACGTCATCTCGAAATGGCTCGGTTCGAGGCGGAAGGTATGCTCGACGAGCGGCGCGGTGACGATCAGATCTTCCGCCGTGATCCAGACGGGTGCGGAAGCCTCGTTGAGTATAAGTTCGGCGCTACCCGATTTGACATACACAAACTCAAAGCCGAAGTGACAATGATTGACTACGTTGTGATGGCTATCGAGTCCGGCCTTGCCGGAATGCGTGAGGCGCGGGAATGATTCGAGGGGGAAATCCTCAAGGACAAACACGACCGACAATACTCCCGGCAGAAAGCTGCCAAAGGTAAAGAAACCAGTATCAAGGGTAAAGAAAGCTCATTGGGTTTATACCCAGCGGGTTTATTCTGTCAACGCCGATCGAGAAAATTCTAGGAGGAAGCAATATGACAGGACGAGAACGGGTGAGAGCGGCGATCAAGTTCGAGAGACCGGACCGCATTCCACGGGACATCTGGCCTCTTCCCTACGTGACCCTATTCCAAAAGGCGGAATTGGACCTCCTCAAGGCAAAGTACCCCATGGATATTGGCGCTTCCCAGGCCAGTCCCGGTTGGGGGGATGCGGTTGTCGAGGCGACGTCTACGGCGGGCAGCTACACCGATGACTGGGGTAGTGTCTGGCAGGTTGGGGAACCGGGAGTCGTAGGTGAGGTCAAGAAGCCAGCGCTTGAAGATTGGGCGGACCTTGCGCACTTCCGTGCTCCCTGGCACCTTATCGAGAACCGGAATAAAGACTTTGTCGACGCTTCCTGCGAGGCATCCGACCTGTTCATGCTGTCGGACATAGTGGCACGCCCCTTCGAGAGACTGCAATTCCTGCGGGGTAGCCAGAATCTCTTTTACGACCTTGGTGAGGACCGGCAGGAGATGCATGATCTTCTAGCATTGATCCACGAATATTATCTAGCGGATATTGAGTGGTGGTGCGACACCAAGGTCGACGGAATATTCTTCATGGACGATTGGGGAACCAATTCATCCCTCCTGATCGATCCGCGGACGTGGCGGAAAATCTTCAAACCCCTCTATAAGGAATACTGCGACATTATCCACGCAGCGGGAAAATTCACCTTCTTCCATTCCGATGGCAATACCGAGGCGATTATCGGTGACTTGGTGGAAATCGGGATCGATGTCCTCAATACTCAGCTTTTCTGCATGGACATCGAGGAACTCGGCCGGAGGTACCGTGGGAAAATCACCTTCTGGGGAGAAATCGACCGCCAGCATATCTTGCCATTCGGGACGGAAGAGGATGTGACGCGTGCCGTCTCGCGGTTGAAATCAGCATTCGGAGGCAAGGATGGTGGGGTCATCGCCCAGTGCGAATGGGGAAAGATGAACCCATCGCGGAATATCGAAGCGGTCTACCGCGCGTGGTCCCAAAACAAGGGCTGACGGTTCCAACAGACAGCGCGGTCCCGGAATTTTCATTATTCACCACCCGCAGTCTGCCGATTGCATTTTAATTTTGATCCTTCTAGTGTTATGGATGCTACCTGCAATAACGTCAAACCGCCATGGAACATCGAAATTGGCATGCTCCTCCGGTCCGTCATATCCTTCCTTGGAAGTCCCATGGCAGATTGCATGATAATTCCTACGGACTGGTCCACTTCGGATATTCATTCCTGGAGAATTTTCGATCATCCCACACCCATTACCGAAAGCGGAACCTTGGGACGCACCTTGGATAATCTTGAAAAGGTCGGCTATCCCGATCCGATCATTTTGTTCCCTGCACCGAGCGACCCGAGTATCGAAGCCAGAGTAAGGGAAATCGTGGCTGGACGGCCACTGGATATCCGGATATTCACCGATACCGAGCTCAAACTGGTTCGCAGCACCCTGGAAAACTACGGTTTTCCCACGGAACTGTTGATAGCCGTGAATATGAACAGCTACGGCAGTGTCCGTAATATGGAATTGCTCTATGCCGCGCTGAACGGTTTCGAGAATGTCGTCATGATCGACGATGACGAATGCATAGAGGAGGGGTATCATGGAGCAGCGTTGCGCTATATTGGAGAGCGGGTTGGGGATTCAGAGGTTCTTGGAAAAACAGGCTGCGTCGTGGACGAAAACGGCCAGAAATTTTATGAAGGGCAGGCATCGCAGGTTCTCGTTAGCTGGCTCAAGGATTTCCTGTTCAATGAAAACGTCCGAAAGCAGCTGGAAGAGCCCGAACGTCTGTCTCCCTGCATAGTCGCCTTCAGTGGGAACATGGTCCTGAACAGGAAAATGTTCCTCCGCGTACCCTTCGATCCCTATGGCACGCGTGTTGAAGACGACGATTATGTCATCAACGCCCGGTATACGGGGCTCAAGTTTTTCTTCGACCAGAACCTGGTTCTCCTGCACCTTCCCCTTGAACGGCAAGGCAGGTACTGGACCAGGTAGCGGCAGGACATCCTCCGCTTCAAATACCTTCGGGGAAAAATACGCCTGTTCAATTTCGATCCCAGGTCACTCGGAACATTCATTGAACACTTCACACAGGACGATCTTGAATACAAGGCTGTTTCCTCAAGCATTCGGGCAGCTCTCCAATACATCGATCAGGACCGCGAGGAATGCGTGGAGTTACTGAACAACGCGATTCTCGCCGAATCCTCCTCCATCCAGCAAACAAGGTTCCAGGCAGAAACCTTCATCCGTTTCATGGTTGCCTGGCGTGATGTCATGCCACCGATCTGGCAAGCGGGACAAAAACATTGATTTCAAATATGCTCATGACCGCAAGCTTGGGGGATCCTTCCTGATAATCCACCTGCCCAGGTTCCTCGCCACCGGGTCAAACTCCACGCCGATCTTGTAAAGGGTCCTTCCGCTGGCTGCGTAAGGCAGGAGATAGCCTTTTTCGTCTATCTGACGGAGCGCTTCCTCCGCAGTACCCTTCAACTTGAACTCGAAGAGGTACAAGTAATCCTTGCAAGATACCATTGCATCGGCCCTGCCCTTAGCGCTGGAAATTTCCGCTTCCACGAACTGGCCCAGCAGCTTGAACACCAGGTAGAATACCACCTGGTAATGCCGCTCGGTCTTGTCGTTCAGCTCTTAGGGAATGCCCGCGAAAAACACCTTCAATCGGTTCAGGAAAGCCTCGGGATCACCGGCCCGGATCTCCTGCGAGAAGCGCGCGATGTGAAGGCCCGTTTCATTACGGTTGTCGTACAGGTAATCGGCGGAGATGAAATGCAGGAAGCCATATTTCACCTCGGCGTTGGGATAGCCCAAGGTATAGATGCGAAGTTCCGGGTCGTAGTCCTTGATGGTCAGGTAACCGCTCTGGTAGATGACCGGAATGGGTCGGTCCGCCTCCGCCCGGTAGTTGGCAAAATCCTCGGCGGGTAGCTGGACCATGTCTATATCGCGCAGGTCGTAGTCGCTTTTCTTAAGGAGTTCCACAAGGAAGGTGGGGGTGCCTGTGGCGAACCAGAAGGATTCGAACTTCTTCCTCTCAAAAAGATTGAGTGTGCTGAATGGGTTGTAAACGCTCTTTGAATTTTCTTCAAAGCGGTAGCCATTGTACCAGAAGCGCGTTTTTTCAAGGCAGGCTTCGGGGGTCAGCTTCTGGGCCTCGGCCAAGGCTGTCAATTCGGTCTTGAAATTACGCTGCAACTCCTCTTCCGTGATGCCGCACAGGGTAGCATAATCCGGGTGCAACGTGAGGTCGATGAGCTGGTTCAGATCGCTGAAGACACTCACCTGGCTGAACTTGGTCACCCCGGTAAGCATGGCGAATTTGAGGTGCGCATCCACCGACTTGAGAACCCCAAAAAAGGGTTTCAGGATGGACTTCATGCCTGCATGTAGAGTCTGGCCCTCATACAGTGTACTGTTGCCCAGGGTTGCCAAAAGTGGCTTGTCGTATTCGTCGATGAGCACGCAGACGCGATGACCGATCCTTTCGTGCAAGGCGGGAACGAGCTTCCAGAACATGGAAGCCGGATTTTCCGTCTCCAGTTCCACGCCGTACTTCTTGGCGCAGTACAACAGCTGGTCCTGCAGGACTTTCACCAACGCAGGCTTGCCCTCGTCGTATATGCCCGCGTTGAAGTCCAGACGCAACACCGGGTACACGGTCCACTCAGTTTCCAGCCTCTCCAGTGCAAGCCCTGCAAAGAGTTCCCTGCGGCCTTCCAGGTACGCCCCCAATGTGGACAGAAGCAGGCTTTTCCCGAAGCGGCGCGGCCGGGATAGAAAGTAACTGCGGCCCTGACTAACCATTTTATGAATCAGGTCCGTTTTATCCACGTACAGGTATTCGTCTTGCCGGATACCGATGAAATCCTGAATGCCTATGGGGAGTTTGCGGGTTGCCATACCCCTATTCTAAGCGAAAATACCGGGAATTGTCTCCACATAAGCTTTTATCTCGTCCCGTACCCGGCGGTAGTGGTTTAGGGCTTCCTCTTCGGTCCTGGCGGTCTTTGCGAGGGCTGGCGGGTCCTGGAAGGAATGGTGGAGGACTTTGGCCTTGCCGGGGAAGCGGGGGCAGGACTCGGCGGCATGGTCGCAGACGGTGACGACATAATCGATACCGGCGTCCAGCAACTCACTAACGTTCTTGGATCGGTGGCCGGAAATGTCCACACCCACCTCGGCCATGACGCGGACGGCATTGGGGTTGAGGCCGTGGGTTTCAATGCCAGCAGAATAGGCTTCCACCACGTCGCCCTTGAGCGCCCGTGCCCAACCTTCGGCCATCTGGGAGCGGCATGAGTTGCCGGTGCACAGGAACAGGACTTTCTTCTTGATGCTCATGTTTCCTCCGTGACAGCCGTAGCTGCAGATGATTGGGACACTATGCAAGCCAGGCCGCGTTCGGCTTCCTCAAGGACAACATCGTCGATACAGTGGATGAATTGCATGATGCAGGGACAGCGGAGGGTGTATAAAACCCGATTGCCTTCTTTCCGGTCCGAGAGCAGGCCTGCCTGCCGCATGATGCTCAGGTGCTTGGAGACGGTGGAGACATCCGCGCCAATAGCCTCGACCAATTCCCCCACCGAAGCGTCCCCCTCCGATAAGCGCGCAACCATGAAAATGCGCGAAGGGTGGCCAAGGGCCTTTATCACCCTGGACCGGGCTTCGGCCAGGTTCCGTTCCTGTTTCGTCATCATAGGGTCAATGTGGAGTATTTGAAGGGCATAGTCAATATTTTTGTTGACAATACTTGGCTATTTTGCCAATATACCAATAAGAATCACGGGGAGGCTCTTATGTCACAAAAGAAGATAGGCTTTTTCGCCCGCTACCTGTCACTCTGGGTCGCCGCCTGCATAGCCTTGGGTGTCGCCATAGGTGTGCTGTTTCCCGCCTTCCCCGAGACCTTGGGCAGGTTTGAGTACGCCCGGGTTTCCATCCCCGTCGCCATCCTGATCTGGCTCATGATCTATCCCATGATGCTCAAGGTAGACTTCAAGAGCATCGTCAACGCCGGAAAACGACCCAAAGGCCTCGTCGTCACCCTGGTGGTCAACTGGCTTATCAAGCCCTTCACCATGTATTTCTTCGCCTGGCTTTTCCTCAAGGTAATTTTCAAGCCCTTCATTCCGGACAACATGTCCACCGAATATATTGCCGGCGCGGTGCTCCTGGGTGCTGCCCCCTGTACTGCCATGGTCTTTGTGTGGAGCTACCTTTCCGATGGCGACCCGGGCTATACGGTGGTGCAGGTTGCCGTGAACGACCTGGTCATACTCCTCGCCTTCGCCCCCATCGTGGCCTTCCTTTTGGGCGTAAGCGACGTGAAGGTGCCCATGGATACCCTGTTCCTGTCGGTGGCGCTTTTTGTCGTCATTCCGCTGGGCATGGGATTCCTCACCAGGACCTTCATGGTGAGAAAGCACGGACTGGAATGGTTCGAGGGCGTCTTCTGCACGAAATTCAATGGTGTTACCGAGGCGGGGCTCCTCCTTACCCTCGTCATCCTCTTCGCTTTCCAGGGCGAGACCATCCTGTCCAATCCGCTGGTCATAGCCCTTATCGCCGTGCCCCTAATCATCCAGACCTACTTCATCTTCTTCCTGGGTTACGGCTGGTCAAAACTCTGGAAGGTCCCCTACTCCGTAGCGGCGCCGTCGGGCATGATCGGTGCCTCCAACTTCTTCGAGCTCTCCGTCGCGGTGGCTGTAAGCCTCTTCGGCCTTTCTTCCGGCGCAGCCTTGGCGACGGTGGTGGGCGTCCTTACTGAAGTGCCCGTCATGCTCAGCCTGGTGGCTATCGCCAGGGCGACGAGGAATAAATTCCCGCAATAGGTAGAGTATGGATTAGTTCAACTGAACGAGGTGCCGGGAGTAAGTGTCCGGTACCCCGTTGTATCAATAAGATTGATAATGAAAGCGCCTCCTGACTATCTTAGACCAAAGGAAGCATAATGACATTATCACCCATGTTCGTACCCGGTCTGATCGGCCTTGCCTTATTTCTTGTGTCGGCTTCTTCCTGCGTCAGCCTGAAAACCTCCCTCGACAGGCAGGGCCTTCGCGATATCGCCGCGGTTTTGGCAGAGGGACCGGAGATTCCCGACCCAGAGATAATCCAGTCTTACGTGGAGTCTTGTGTAGATTCTTCCGCACAGGAGCTGGGCAACCAGTTTAATCCGGCTTCGATGGAACGGGAACCCTTTACCCGCTGGAAACTTTCCGATAGGAATGCCGGTGGTCCTGTTTTCGCCGAACGGCTCAGTTTTGGGACCACGCTTGAGTTGCCGGACGGCTCGCTGGATACCGGGTACTTCTATCTTTTTCACCGGAAACCTTTGGCAGGAGGAAAGGCGATACTATGGGCGCCTGGCTTTGGCGTTTCGGATTTTGCGTTCAACTTTATCCATACCTTTATTGAAACCGCCCTTTCGCAAGGTTGGGCGGTTTTGGTGTGGGTACCACCCTATCATCTTGAACGGATGCAGCAGGGCAAGAAGGCCGGAGAAGGAATGATCAGCACGGACCTTCGCAGCCTACTATCGGCGATGCGTTCCTCGCAATTGGAATTGGCGGCGGGCATCGCCTGGTTGGAAGCCCAGGGCATCACGCGGATTGGGGCCTGGGGTGGTAGCTTTGGCGCGGCAAATCTTTTGATGCTTGGCGAGGCATACCAGTTCGACCATCTTAGTTTAATGATACCCCTGATCGATTGGCAGAGCGTATGGCAATCCACGTCGTTGTCTACCGCGCACACCCGTTTCGCCAAGGCCGGTTATTCAGAAAAACTTATAGCCGGGGTGCTCGGCACCATAAGCCCCAAGGGACACATACCCCTCACCCCACCGGACCGCATTCAATTCCTATATGCCCGTCATGATCAGGTTAGCCCCGAACAGCTTGTATTGGATTATGCCGCCAGTCTGGGCCAGACGGAGGTACATGCATTCAACGAGAGTCATGGTACGATCCTGCTTAACCCACGGGTGTATCGGGCATACGGCGAATTTCTGGAAAGGATGAGCCTGGGCCATTCAGAATAAAGTAGCGGCCCCTTATTCCAGGCCGAGCATGCGCTTCCGGTTCTCCAGGACAGCCGCTTCAGCACAGGCGGCTAGGTTCAGCACGCAGGGTGCGGTCAGGTGGTATTCGACCAGGGTTCCCCGCTTCTCGTCGTCGATAAGGCCGGCGTCCTTAAGCTGTGAAAGGTGCTTGGAGGCGACCGACTTGTCGATGCCCACCTCTGCCGCCAATTCGCAGACACACCAGGGGCGGTCCTTGAGCTTTTCCAGCATGAAGACGCGCATGGGATGCGCCATGGCCTTGAACATGTGTGCCCGCAATTCGCAACGCTTGGCTTCATCGCTTGTCATACCCATAATGTTGCAAAGTTTCGAAACGTTGTCAATAAGCGCTTGACATATCCTGGTAATGTTTCTACTATTTGCAACAAGAGGAGATCGCATGGATACATTGATTCTTTATATAGCCGCAATAGCGCTATTCGCCCTTTCCGCGATCAGGGATCGGGAGAGGACGAAGAAAGCCTTCTTGAAGGGGCTCAAGGCGCTTGAAGGTATTTTACCGCAACTCTTGGCGGTTCTTGTATTCGTCGCGGTAATCCTGGCAGTTTTCGACGCCGAAATGATCTCCCGCTTCATCGGCGAAAAGTCCGGAATGATCGGGACCATTGCCGCCGGCCTGATAGGGGCGATAACGCTCATACCCGGTTTTGTGGCCTTCCCCGCCGCTGGTGAACTATTACGTAACGGAGCCGGCACGCTGCAGATAGCAACTTTCGTATCCTCCCTGATGATGGTGGGAATCATAACCCTGCCGGTGGAGATCAAATACTTCGGAAAGCGTGCGGCCATCGCCCGCAATGCCTTCGCCTTCATCTTTTCTTTCATAGCGGCGGTTTTCGTTGCCTGGGTGGTAGCCTTATGAATCTGATGGGAATACTGAAACGGTACCGGGCGGCAATAATCGCTACCCTCGCACTCGCGGCGTTCATGATCTTCTTTCCGGCCTACGCTCCCAAAGCAGGCGCGTCGTTGCTCGAACAGGCGCGCACCATGCTTTTAGTGGTACCTCCCATATTCCTCCTTCTCGGCCTGATGGATGTCTGGGTGCCACGGGAGACCATGATGAGGTTCATGGGACCCGGCTCGGGAATCAAGGGTCCCCTCATTGCCTTTGCGGTGGGATCCGCGGCGGCGGGCCCCCTGTACGGGGCTTTCCCGGTCGCGGCCATCCTGATGAAAAAGGGCGCCAGCTTTACGAACATACTGATCTTTATCGGTGCCTGGTCCACTACCAAGATTCCCATGCTGCTCTTCGAGATGAAGGCACTGGGTTTCCGCTTCGCCCTCGCCCGGCTGGCCATCGACATTCCCGGCATCATACTTATCGCACTTGCGCTCAAGGCGGTAATTCCCAAGGCAGAGGTGGAACGCATGTACGCCGCAGCCGTCGCCATGGATATCAAGCCAGGCATGTCCCCGGCTGGCGGCAAGCGGCCGGCAGCCCGACAAAAATGAAACCCTGAGACGTTTCCACCAATCAATATGGAGGTTTTTATGAAGGTCCAGATTTTAGGAATGGGTTGCCCCAAGTGCAACCAGCTCGAGAAGAATGCGCGGGACGCGGTTGCCGAACTTGGCCTGGCCGCAGAATTCGAAAAGGTCAACAGCACCGACAAGATCATGGAGATGGGCGTCATGATGACTCCCGCCCTGGCCATCGACGGCGACGTCAAAAGCGTGGGAAAAATCCTGACCAAGGAGCAGATCGTTGCACTGCTTGGCAAGGCTTGAAATCAGTTAAAAAGGAATAAGCAACGGGCGACGTCCATCATATAATCCGTCGCCCGTTCTGTGTCATGCTATGCGGCAAGCACTGACTTGGCCTTTTCCTCCGCAGCAGCGCGGCTCATGCTGTTAAAAGTGAATAGCGATGCTGAAAGTATAAGCAGCGCCGCGATGGCGTAGATCCAGGCAATCCCACCCGCTCCGACAAGAAGACCGTTCAATTGCGTCCCTACACCACCACCGACAAACATGCCAAAACTGACCAGCGACATGGCAGTTCCGCGAAGCTCGGGGAGCTTGTTCTGGGTCGACATCACGAGGGTCGACTGAAGGACGACAAAGGCCAAACCGAAACCAAAAAATCCCAAGACCATCACAGCCGCAACCTGGAATGCCAGAAAGGAAGGCACGACAAGCAGGAGCAAGGAACCGGCTCCAATGAAACCTGCAATGGGTATCAGCTTGGTGCCAAGCAAGGGTTTTAGGCGGGGGATCAGACCGCTGCTCGCAGCAGTACCTACACCGAAGGCGGTGACGATGAGATCCACGAGAATGATGGGAAACCCGGTGAGCATTTTCACGTAATGACCTGAATATGAAAAGCTTCCGAATACTGCGAACCCGACAAAAAACACCGTGGCGACCAAGCGGATCAGCCCCGGCCGCTTAAATGCCTCGGCATAAGAAGAAGCGAAATTGAAGGGCTTTTTGGAGACCTCGCCATTCGGGACCGTTCTTAACACAAACAGGGTCAACACCAGCTCCGCTATTCCGTATAGAATGTATACGGTGCGCCAGGAACCCACCTGCGCCAATACCCCACCGATAACAGTTGCGGATGCTCCACCCAGAAACATGAAGCCCATGACCCTGGCCATGGATCCCTGACGGGACTTGTCATCAAACTCGGAACCTATAAGAGCCATGGTGACCGGGAATATCCCGGCGCCAAAAATCCCGTTGAAGGCACGAAATACCACCAAGGACGGGAAATTGAAGCTGAAGCCTCCCAGTATGGAAAAAACCGAGGTTCCCAATGCTGCAATCTTGATGACCCGTCCCTTTCCGAACTTATCTGAAAGCGGTCCAAAAAGAATCGTAAAGAGGCCGAAGCTCAGCATGTATGCCGTGACCGACATGGCCGCCCGTGAAATGGATAGCCCCAAATCCTGGGCAATACTAGGCAGTAGCGGAGCTGCCGCATAGTTATCACCGTTAGCCCAGAAAGCGAGGAAACCGAGTACGAACAATAAAGACGACTTGGAATATTTCATATCGTATATATATCGATAATATTCTTTTGTGTCAATATTGAGAAACAATGCAATATCAATCCTACGGTTCTTTTCATACGACAGAGAAAGGGGCTTCGATAAGAGCCAATTGCTCGCCATCCTAAAAAATATGGGAATGGGAGATTGATCACCTTCATCGACGGCATCCTGGAAAATCTGGCAGTGCATATTGGAGAAAACCATTGGTTTGCCCCGGCGTTAGCGATCATTCACGACACTTGGCTCTCCGGGAATTCCCGCTACGGCATCTTCGCCCGGATCGTTAATATCCTTATGGGCACAAGCATCCTGATTGCAGGATTGTATCTCTTGTATCTGGGATTCTGACTGGGATCCGGGCCGGCAATTCCCTCAATCCAATGATAACTTCTCGTTGTGATTACCAGAACATTGTCCACAATCGTCGCATTCGAACTGGATAGTTGTATGTTCAATACTGAAACGATGGGCAAGCATTTCTTTTATTTCAGATAGGATTTTTCCGGTTTCCGCTATCATGCGGTCCGGGAGCACGACATGGGTGCTCATTATGCTGTAGCCGGGTTCGATCGCCCAGACATGGGTATCATGTACGCTGACGACTTCTGGAATAGCTTTGATCGCATCAGCAACCTTGTCGGTATCCACCCCATCAGGAGCCCCCTCATTCAGTATATGGATGGCTTCCCTAAGGACCCGCCAAGAACCCGACAAAAGTATCGCGCCTATAAGTACGCCAGCAAACGCATCAATCCACGTCAATCCTGTCAGGATCATCAATATGCCGGCGATTATGACACCGACAGAGGATAGTGCATCCCCAATTACATGGAGAAAGGCGGAACGGGCATTCAAGTCTTCATGATCATGCCCGCCTAAAACGAAAGCGACCAAAAGATTGGCGACCAGCCCGATACTGGCGACGACAAGCATAGGCGCCGCCAAGACCGGCTGCGGGTGCAAGAAGCGGACAACGGCCTCACGGAAAATCTCGATGGCCATCAACAACAGCGTAGCCCCATTAATGAAGGCTGCAATGACTTTCATGCGGCTGAAACCATAACTATGCCGGACACTAGGGGAACGGGAGGCAATCCTGACTGCCCCATAGCTAAGCGCCAAAGCGAAAATATCCAGGAAAACATGTGCGGCATCGGAAAGAAGCGCGAGACTTCCGGTGAGCAAACCACCGACAAGTTCCGCGATGAGCGTTAGCCCGGTTATCGAAATCGAGAGCGCTAATTTACGGCCCGAATCCTTATAATCGGCTTCATCCTTGCCGTGGGTATGCCCATGGCCACAGGTATGGTTGTGTTCCATGATTATGAATACACGTTACTGTTGGGAAACGAGCCATTCGAGGGCTTGGGTTGATGAGGAAATAACCGTCGCGGATTTTGAGAATTTCGCGACCGCGATAGTTTCCATGATTTCCTCATTGGTCGCCCCGTTTTTTCTTGCCGCCTTTACGTTGTTCATGATGCAGGCTGGGGAATCCAAAGCCACTGCGGCTGATAATGCGATCAATGTCTTGAACTTTGGAGAAATAGCACCTTCGGCGAAGGCAATCGCCTTCGCGTCGAGATGGGCTATTGTACTTTTTTCGTCCAACAAGCCAAAAAGTTCGATGGGGAGCTGAACCTCCATCCCATTATTCTTCATCGTTTCAAAACGCTCCTGTATGGTCAAGGTTTCATTCTCCTAAGTAAAAAGTTGCGCATGACATATGCGTATCAGTGTAATGTTGCAAAGTTTTGAAACATTGTCAATTCCTACTTGACATATCATTGTAATGTTTCTACTATTTGCAACAAGAAGAAGATGAATGATGCTCTTTATGGAGGGAATTGAGATGGCTTGTGGATGCAGTTGCGGTGAAAACCAGGAAGTCAATCTAGTGTATGCCTGTTCCGGGGCGGCGAATACCGGGATGCTCGCCGACCAAGTCATGCGGGCGCTCATCCGTGACAAGACAGCCATCACCGGTGAGATCATAGAAGATGTCGCGGCAAAGGTCGCTTCCTTGGCAAAGGCATAGAAGATGGCCAAAAAGGAACTGACGCCGAACAAGCTGCTGGGTCTTACCGCTTTGGTATTCCTAGCGGCATACTTCATCCCCTTCGAAACGCCCCTCGTCGCCGGGGCAATCCAGGAAGCCTTCCTCATGCTCGGCGACTACGCACGGCAACACGTGCTGCTGTGCCTGGTTCCGGCCATGTTCATCGCCGGTGCGATAACGGTATTCCTGAACCAGCAGGCGGTGATGCGCTACCTCGGTCCGGATGCGAAACGCCCCATCGCCTACGGTGTCGCCGCGCTTTCGGGTACCATATTGGCGGTTTGTTCCTGCACGGTTCTTCCCATTTTCAAGGGCATCTACAAGAAGGGAGCGGGGCTCGGACCGGCGACGGCCTTTCTCTACTCCGGTCCTGCAATAAACATACTGGCCATCGTCCTTTCCGCCAAAGTATTCGGATGGAAACTGGGCGTGGCGCGCGCGGTGGGGGCCATCATTTTTTCCGTAATTATCGGCTTCGTCATGGCTTTTATCTACCGCAAGGATGACGCAAAACGAGCCGCTGACGCACGCCTGTTCGCCGCTCCGGACGAAAAGCCCGCACGTAACCTGCTGCAGATGGTCGTCTATATGGCCTCAATGATCGGTATACTCGTCTTTGTGAACTGGGCGAATTCCAAGGGCGGCAGCGCAGTCTGGGACGCTATCTACAACGCCAAGTGGTGGATCACGCTGGGCTTTGCCCTCGTACTCACCTTCACCCTGATCAAATGGTTTACCGGCGAAGAACGCAAGGACTGGGTCATCGCGACCCGGGATTTCTCGTTGCAGATCCTGCCGTTGCTGTTTGGCGGCGTCCTTGTGGCGGGGTTCCTGCTTGGCCGCCCTGGACACGACGCGCTCATCCCGAGTTCCTGGATTGGCGGCCTGCTTGGCGGAAACTCCATCTTCGCCAACTTTTTTGCTGCCTTTGCCGGAGCCCTGATGTACTTCGCCACCCTAACCGAGATCCCCATTATCCAGGGGCTTTTAGGTGCGGGAATGGGACAAGGTCCTGCCCTCGCCCTTCTGCTTGCAGGCCCCTCACTTTCCCTGCCCTCCATCCTGGTAATTAATGGAGAACTGGGCTGGAAGAAAACCAGTGTCTATGTCGGCCTTGTAGTGGGGCTATCGACCCTGGCGGGACTCGCTTTTGGGATTGTGGCCTAAATAAACAGGCGTCACCCGGCGAAGGTTTCAGGGGGAGTGGTCGGGATAAGGTCGATCCGTTCGATAACGCGTTTACGCGAAGTATTGTTGTACCAATCGTGCTCTACGAGTTCGAAAGAACGAATCGCGGCTTGGCCTGTTTTCAGGATCATCTGATCCGCCTTTGCCAGCCGATTATGGGTAGGGCGCAGAGTAGCAGGACAACCCCGCCAGTAACGAACGCTGGTCCAAAGCCCAGGTTCTGCGCAAGAAGACCGAAAAATACCGGATTCACCAGTTGTGCGAGCCGGTTCCCCGTCAAACGGATACCCAGGGCGATTCCGCGATCTTCCGGCGGGACTCCCTCCGAGACTGTCGCCATTGAAAGGGGGAGCGCAAGGCCCAACCCTAAACCCACAAGCAGGGCGTCCAGGGAAAGCGCCAGGTAGCCCCTACAGAAAGGGGTTATGCCAATACCGATGGCCATGAGTAGGATCGATATAATGAGAGCCGGGAAACGACCTCCGACAGCCTTGATAAAACGGCCCATGAATCCGCGTACGGACATGGACACCAGCGCGCGCAGGGACATGAAAAAACCGATAGCCGTCGCGGAATATCCGAAGTCAGTCATGAGGACGGGGAAAAAGGTGGTACGGGCACCGTCCGCAAACAGGACGGCAAAACTGGCAATGATAGCGATGATTGCATGGTTGTTCAGGTAATGGCGCAGGTTTTTCTTTTTCTTCGGTCCAGCCAAAGTTGATTCCAATGGGTTTATCGCGCCGGAAAGATTGGATATGGATCTCGGTAAAAGTATGATTACCAAAACCGAGGTGGCAGTTATCAGCGCCCAGGTTGTCATATAACCGGCGTGGTCAATCAGCAGTCCCGCAGTGAAGGGACCGATCAATTGGCCAAGTGAGGCCGCCATTCCATACCAACCGTAGTCCAGGCTGAGGTCACGGCCATCGCCCAAGTTTCCAATATGAGCCTGTGCCCCGACTATGAAGCTGATTTTTCCAATCTCCATACATGCAAGGCCGACGAAGAGGCTGGCTATGGATGGGGAAAAGGTAAGGAAGAGACAAGCTGCCGCACTCACCATCATCGAGCGGTGCATCAGGCGGACGCTGCCCCATCGGCCAACGAGGATGCCGGCGGGTACGGCAGCGAACAAGGAACCTCCCGCACTCACGCTGACGACTACGCCCAGAAGACTCGGAGATGCGTTAAGTCCAAGCAGCAGAAGTGGCACCAGCGGTGCCGTCATATTCCACGCGGTGAATGCAAGTCCAACGAGAATGCACAATCCCAGAAGTTCGCGATCGCCCTGCGTCCACGTGAAGCGTGTTTTTCGTGTATTCACCATTTTCAGTCCCCAAGTATATATGACATACTCTCCTGCATGCAACGCAATGAACTCATCGTCGTACACGGAGCAGACCCCGCAACCATGGTCGCGCAGGCCTTGGAAGCGGCCGGTCTCGACTCACTCATCCCCCACGGAGCACTTATCGCCTTCAAGCCAAACCTGGTGGTGTCAAAGGACGCATCCTCCGGTGCGGTCACCCATCCTGAAATAGTCGAAGCCTGCGTGGGCTGGTTGCGTGCAAGGGGATTCACGCGTTTTGTCATCATGGAAGGATCGTGGGTGGGTGATTCCACCTCCCGTGCTTTCACCGCAGCGGGTTACCGGGAACTATCGGAACGTATCGGCGTGCCCCTAGTGGACCTGCAGCGGGATACCTGGAAACGCTACGATGCGGGCGGCGGGCAACGCATCGCCGTATGCGACGCGGCCATGGCTGCGGATTTCCTCATCAACCTCCCGGTCATGAAAGGCCATTGCCAGACTACCGTCACCTGCGCGCTGAAAAATCTGAAAGGCTGCATGCCGGACGAGGAGAAAAGCCGTTTCCACCAGATTGGCCTACACGAGCCCATTGCCCGGCTCAACCGGATACTCAAACCCTCTTTCATCCTGACAGACGCCATCTGCGGCGACCTGGACTTCGAGGAAGGTGGCAATCCAGTCCGGATGGACCACCTGGTTGCCGCACTGGACCCGGTACTTATGGACGCCTACGCGTGCGCTCTCATGGGGCACGACATCGAGGATGTGCCGTACATCGGCCTGGCCGAAAAATACGGCGTGGGAAGCGCGGACCTTTCGGCCGCGACAATCACCGAGATCGGAGAAGCCTCTCTGGCCGCCGCCGTGCCTGCAAGCTCGGGCAAGGTCCGCGCCTTGGCTACCCGGGTTGACGAGCGTTCAGCCTGCTCGGCCTGCTACGCCGCCCTTATCCACGGCCTTGCCCGTCTGGACGAACGGGGCCTTCTGAAACGCCTGGACGCGGTCCTGGGCGCCAAGCACGAAAAGCGCATCGCCATAGGCAGGGATTTCACCGGCGTCACTTGGGACGGAGTCGGCTGCGGCCGTTGTACATCCAACGCGACCTCATCCATAAACGCATGCCCGCCCGACGGAGCCGAGGTTGCGGCTTTTTTAGAAAGGATGGCGGTGGAATGATAGGAGCACAGTCAGTACAGCTTCGTATTGCATAAAGCGCGAACCCGTGTATGCTTTAAGACAATGAGTCAGCAAGAACTTCTCGGTGAAACAACATCAGCAGGCAGGATTACGGGCAAACGCGAGGCAGTACTGGCGATATACTGGCTTTTGGCGGTTTCGGTAGGTCTCGGTGCCGTTGCGTTTTTGGCCAAGGGTCGCGATGCTTTCAGGCTTCCTTCGGGTATCCTGGAATTCGACTATCCGCGTACAATGCATGTAGACATTCTTGGCAATATCGTCGTAGCTGATTCGGGAGAGCGTCGTATCCTGGGACTCGCGCCGGATGGTACCCTCCGTTTTGCAATAAAGGGCGAACAACGAGGAATCGGATTCTACTCAGGACGTGTCGCGGGTTTCGATTCCCTTGGCCGCTTCTATGTGGACGACACGGTGCTCGACCTGGCTTCATCCAATACCCAAGCCCGCCGTTTCATCCGCTACAATGGCGATGGCAGTCATCCCACAGTACTCGTCTCCTACGACTATGAGGGCGAGGAGATGGGGGATTGGGAACATCAACCCATCTTCATGCAGGTCCGCAACGATTCGATGTATTGGTTCCTGCTTGGAGACGATGGAGTCTGGACCTACCGGAGCATGCCGCTCCTACTGGAAGGGCCCGAAAAAATCGTCCGACTCGATGGGGTGGATGTATATAATTATCTGGATGCGGTTGCGCTCGCTTCCGACGAAGCTTACTTTCTTTTAATCGATGGTTCTGTGCAGTATGCAAAGGCAGGCAAGGCACCGGAATCTATTTTTCCGGCAGCGGGCGAGCGGGGTCTTCTCTTTCCAACCGCCCTTTCCATGGATTCCCAGGGAAAGCTGCTCGCCGTCGATGGCAAACGCACAATCCTGAAATTGTCTGTCGGTACGAGACCAGTACAAGCCAAGGTCGTGCTGGACCCTGCTGTGGCGGCCGAAATGGGTTTCATGGGTAAGCTGGCGTTCATGGACCTGAATACGGACGAGCAAGGTACCATCAGTATAGCAAACGAATACTCGGGCGAACTGGTTGCCTTCCCCCTCCAGGGGAAGGCAAGCGTGATTTCTTCCGCCCGCAGATCCCGGCCTGAAGTAGCCGGTTCATTTGTCGTCTTCATCATCGCGTGCCTGGCAGTGCTTGCCTTGGCCGCTACGCTGTTTTTATTCTATTGGCGTGTGTTCAAATTCATGGCGCCACTGGTGCTCAAGCAATTGGCAATCTTTGTGCCGCTCATAGGCATCATGACCATTTTCGTCGCCACACTCGTCTATCAGGTTGCCACGGCTCCGCTTGAGGAATCCATCGAGCAGAGGCTCCAGCATCTGGCCCAGTTGGGTGCCTCGGAAATGAAAGCCGCAGACATGGATGCACTCCGATTCGAGGGTAAGAGCCTATCGCAAATCAAGGAGTCCCCTGCGTACGCAGGGCTTATCCGGGTAGTGGACCGGCTCATCAACGAGAACAAGGATCCGTGGAATTCGGCGGTCTACGATTATCTGTATAAGAAGGAAGGGGACTCCTGGTGGGTTATGGGTTCCTTCGACTATATCGAACTGTACCCCTACGACAAGGTGGAATTTGAACAGGTCCTGGCATCCGGTGAACCGGTCTTCCTGAGATATGACGACATCTACGGAACCTGGCTTTCGGCTCTCGCCCCTGTGTCAGGGATTGATGGACTGCCGGCGGGGATCCTCGAAGCAACCATGAGCGCCAACGTGTTGGACGAGGCGAGCAAGTCCTTCATCGTCCGCTGCATCCAAGGCTGCCTGGTAATCATCGCGGGCTTTCTGGTGGCTTTCGCCATTTTTACAACTCTTCTGCTCAGATCCATACGCTCAATGAAAACCGGTGCCGACCGCATCGCCGGAGGAGACTACGATGTGGATATCATCGTCCGCTCCCGGGATGAAATCCAGGATCTGGGCGACGCCTTTAATTCGATGTCCCGGGAAATCCGGGACTACATCACCCATGTCACGCTGCTCAACGAGGCAAATTCGCGCTTCGTTCCCAGCGGCTTCCTTACCCATCTTGGAAAAAAGGACATTACGGAAATCAGGCTTGGCGATCAGGCCAAAGCCGAGATGACCATACTTTTTACGGACATCAGATCTTTCACGGATTTATCGGAATCGATGGGTCCAACGGAATTATTTTCCTTCCTGAACGACTACCTCAGACGTATGGGACCTGAGATCCGCGAGCACGGCGGATTCATCGACAAATATATCGGAGACGCCATTATGGCCTTGTTCCCCGGGGAGGGAGACAAGGCGCTCGAAGCGGTGAACGGCATGTTCATCCGCTTGGCGGAACTTAACCAAGAACGCAAGCTCGACTCGCTCATGCCGGTGGACATGGGTGTCGGAATACACCGAGGCCCATTAATGATAGGCATAATCGGGGAAGAAATGCGATTTGACGGAACAGTCATTTCGGACGCGGTGAACCTGGCTTCCAGACTCGAAAGCCTTACCAAATATTACGGAGCCAGAGCCATTGTCAGTGAGGCCCAATGGGATTCACTCGTAGCCCCCGAACACTTCACCAGCCGCTTCCTCGACGCTGTCCGCGTCAAGGGCAAGCAGGAAATCATCCGCATCCGCGAATTGCTCATTCCCGGCGATCCCAACGCTGCGCTCAAACAGGCTGGTTCCTCCAAGTGGGAATCCGCGTGGAACCAGTATCAGGCAGGTCATTTTAACGAGGCACTCAAACTCTACGAAACCATACTCAAGGACAACCCCGCCGATGGTGCAGCCGAACTGTTCAGCAGCCGTTGTGTCCAATACCTCACCACCACCATACCGGTCGCCTGGGACGGCGTCACGACTTTCGGACAGAAGTAAGCGTCGGGTAATCGAAACAGGCACCCTCGTTTACGATGGACGAAACGAGGCGCCCGAGTTTGGGGTTGCCGCAGAGTATGCCAAAACCTTCCTGCGTGCTGCAGATGCCGACGAGTTTCTCCGTAAGGATCCGGGTAATGGGGAAAGGCTCCGAGTCGAGCGGTGGGATGCGCTTCCTGCGGAGAGCCGTCCGGTTCGCCTTGAGCCAGGCACCGTATAGCCCGCTCGCTTTCACGAGCGGGCGGGTATCTACGCCTTTTATCGAATACAGAGTGCGCAGGTGTTGGAGCAACACGAAAAGGCTGTCCGGTAGGGAAAGCAATTCCCGGTAGATGCGGTGAGGTATCATCTGGGGCATTCGCTGCTTTTCCAGACCTGCATTCCATACTTTCATTAACGGGCTTGCATACCCTGCCAGGGGCGCACCCGAAGGCCGATTCTCGTGGTAGGTATCGCGGTACAAGGGCGCAAGCTCCGGATACCGCTCATCGATCAAGGTAAGAAACAATTCCTTCTGCCTGCCCGGACGCAGGGTAAGTCCGCCAGGAAATACGAAGTCGGCCCCAGCCGCCTGTGCTGCCTCAAAAAGAATCCGGCTTTGTTCGGGACCATCGCTGATTCCGGGGCAGAGTGGCATGGCCATGACACCGGTAAAAAAGCCGGTCTCCTTGGCCTTGCGCACAACCTGTAGCCGATCCCCGGGAGCCGAAGCGCACGGTTCCAGAATGCCTGCCGTGTCGGAACTCATTGTCGTCACCGTCACTATGACCAGCACGCGCGGGAATTGGGCCAACAGGTCGAAATCGCGGAGTATCCCGGAACTTTTGGTAAGGATTACGACCGGGAGTCGCGAGGGGACGAGCGCCTGCAGGGTGCGCCGGGTCAGTTCCAGTTCCCTTTCCACGCTCTGGTAGACGTCGGTTACGCCAGAGCCTATGCAGATTGCCCCATATTCCCGCAAAGCCACTCCATGCTGGATATCCGCAGCTACAAGTTCGGGCAGGTTTTTACGCACCCATAGGTCTCGCTCGAAACATCCCTCCACGTAGTATTTCTCCGCGCGTCCGTCGCAATATACACAGCCATGCCCACAACCCCGGTACGGCGCTTGGGCACGGTAGAGCGACACCAGAAAGGCATCGGGAAAGCTGGCCTTCGCCAATCCTGATTTAGCTTCGATGGTCCGGAGCTCTACATTGGACATGGACGGAATTGTAACAATTCCTAATACGGATATACTATGGGTTCCTTCCTTATCGGTCGGGAAAAGGTTAGAAAGCATGGCAACAACGGGATTAGCACACGAAAAAGATATTGGGTACTCTCTTTTTCAGATATTCCAGAAAGGCATGCCCCTTGCACTCGCGGCGAACGAACTGATTGCGGTTTTATTAACCATCATGTACTTCCGGCCTGTCGATTGGCCAAGGATCCTGCTTTGGCTTGGATCCACGACTATAGGTTCGTGTCTGCTTTTCATACTGATCCGTTCTGATTCAATGGAAAAACCGGTCTTTAACCGAAAATTGCTTTACAGATATGAACTGCTTGTCGGATTCAATGCTGGTAACTTCGGCCTTGCGTTTCTCTATCTATTCCAGCACGCTTCCATTTACCAACAATATCTTTTCGTAGTCGCGTTCATTGCCTTTGTCTTCTCCGGGATCTTCATCCTGATCATGGTACCTACTCTCGCTGCTGTATGGACTTCCATCCTTAGCGCCGCTTTCATCATTGCTGCCAGGAAACTTCCGGTCAGCACATCCCTCGTTTACTTTCTGATAACCATGTTTGGGGTTCTCGTCGCTGGAATTTACAGACGCCTTTATAAGGAGCGTTTCCTCTATCAAATGTACACGGAGGATAGGGAGAGGGAATTGAGCATGCTGTTCGAGCAGAGTCCGCTTTCCATAGTCCTGACAGACAAGGAAGGCACTATCATGCGGGTGAACAAGCGCATGGAAAACCTTTCCGGATTTGACAGAAGCGAGTTGAACGGAAAGAACACAAGCTTGCTAAAGTCGGGGAAAACCCCCAGGCATACCTATGACGAACTCTGGGGAACCATATCGCAGGGGGGCAACTGGACCGGTGAACTGATAAACAAGAACAAGAAGGGCCAGGAATATATCGAGAAGGCATCCATAAGCCCCATCAAGGATGCAGACGGCACAATCACAAACTATATAGCAATAAAGGAAAACATAACCCTGCAAAGGGAATACGAAGAGCAGCTGCAGCGACAGAATGAGATAATCCAACTATTTTTAAGGGATTTTGAAGACCAATCGGGTGACTGGCTGTGGGAGCTGGATGAGGATCTGCGTATCTGTTACATATCCGAGAAAATGCTAAAATATTTTCAGAACCCAACAACGATCACCGGCCTGCTGGCTTTCGATTTTCTGAAGGATCGGCTTCCCGAGGATGACTATCAGGCTGAGACCCAATTCATCGAAATAGCCAACGCCCTATACGCGGTAAAACCGTTCAAGGACCTGGAAATCAAACTCAACATCGAAGGTGCCCTTACCTGGCTGTCCTTCTCGGCCGTTCCATTCATTTCTTCAATTGGGAGAAAACCAGGATGGCGCGGTGTCGGGCGGGATATCACAGATAAGAAACTTCTTGAAAATCAATTGTACCACAAGGCCAATTATGATGAGTTGACCGGCCTTCCCAACCGCAGCAGGTTCAAGGAGACTATCGATAATGAACTAGGTGCCGCCCCGGACGATTACCGGGCGATACTGGGTATCATGCGGCTGGAAAAGCTGGATCTGCTAAGGACCAATCTTGGCTCAATTATCTGCAATCAGGTCATAGCTGAATTCATCTCGGAATTCCGCAGGAATCTGGGGGACGGATTTGTGCTCGGCAGGTTGGGAAAGGACGAATTCGTTTTCTGGAAAGCAATGCCAGATGTACACCAGATAGACAAGATGCACCGATTCGTTCGCATGATACAGAATCCCTTGCAGGTTGGCCCGGATTTTTTCCACATCGACCTTCCTGTCGGGATTGCCTTCTACCCGGATGACGCGCTGGACCGTGGGGAATTGTTCCGTGCGGCTGATCTGGCCCTGAATGAGGCAAGGGCATCATCCGCGAGAAAGATAATGCGCTACAGCGAGAATCTGGCGACAGGGTTCATCAGGAAATTAACCCTGATAAATGAGTTCCCCGCAGCATTGGCTGAAGGTCAATTCAGGATGTGCTACCAGCCGCAAGTGGATGCCCTTAGCGGAACCATGACAGGAGCGGAGGCACTGATCCGTTGGTACCATCCGCAAAACGGGACAATCTCGCCTGGTGAATTCATTCCGTGGGCCGAGCAGAGCGGATTCATCACAAGCATAGGGGAATGGACCCTGGAACAAGCCTGCACTGATGCCATGGATTGGGAAAAGCCCCTTCTCGTTTCGATAAACGTCTCCGGCATTCAGCTTCGGGATTCGCGCAGGCTGAGCCATGCAGTCAAGAGTGCGTTGAAAGCTTCGGGATTGCCACCGCGCAGACTCGTACTGGAAATAACCGAATCGGCCATGTTCGGCAGCGAAGAAGAAATCGGAACGTCACTCTCGGACCTGAGATCCCTCGGCATCGTCATCGCACTTGATGATTTTGGAACGGGGTATTCCTCCTTGGCGTATATACAACGCCTCCATCTGGATAAACTGAAAATTGATCAGTCTTTTATCCGGAAATTGGGCAAGGACAAGGATGCTGAGAAAATTGTCACGGTCATACTCGATTTTGCCAGGTCCATGAACCTGGAAACGGTAGCCGAAGGCGTCGAGCGTGAGGATCAGGCCCTTTTTCTGAGAAATGCGGGTTGCCACTACCTGCAAGGATACTTGTACGGTAAGGCCATGCCGCAGGAATCATTCCGGCAAATCATCCGGAAGGGACACTGAGGCTGGAAGCCAGTCGCCTGCATTAATTGCCAGGTTTTGATCATTGTTCCTTCGGCAATACTTGTCCTGTCCATTATCCAAAGGGTACACTGGGAATATGCCGACCAAAGTCCTGATAGTCGATGACAATATCGATTACGCCGAGGGTGTCAGACAAAATCTCGCGCTGTACGGAATTCAGGCCTTCGCTGCCGGAAACGGGAAGGAGGCGATAGCGATCGCAGAAAACCAATGCCCGCGCATCGTCTTTATCGATATCTGTCTGGGTGCCGAAAACGGCATGGAACTTTTGCAGAAACTGAAATCCAGGTTGGATTCCGGCATTTTTATCATGATAACAGGTTACGGCACCATCGATTCCGCGATCGAATCCCTCAAGCTGGGAGCCATCGATTATCTGCAAAAACCGATAACCTTCGAAAAGATATTGCAGATCATTTCCGAATATTCCGAACAGAACAGCAGGAGCAGGGACAATCACCTGTTCATTCAAACAGCGAAATCCCGCGTGATGGAAGAGATCGTGCAAAAGACCGGCAAGCTCGCAAGGACGACACTTCCGGTTCTTATCCTTGGCGAGAACGGAACCGGCAAGGAAGTCGTGGCCGACTATATAGTCTCCCTGTCCCAAACAAAGGATCAGCCCTTCATCAAGGTAAATTCGTCCGCATTTTCCGAAACGCTTCTGGACAATGAATTATTCGGCCATGAAAAAGGGGCATACACCGGTGCGACAGTATCCTTCAAGGGTGTGTTCGAACAGGCCGACGGAGGTACGCTTTTCCTGGATGAAATAGGCGACATGCCGCTGAGCATTCAGGCGAAAATCCTGCGGGCATTGCAAAACAACGAAATTCGTCGTTTAGGTAGCGAAAAAACAACCAGGATACACACACGCTTCATTGCCGCCACAAACAAGGATATTCAGGCAATGATAGACGTGGGCACGTTCAGGAAGGACCTGTACTACCGCCTGAATACGGCCATGATCCATTTGCCTCCCCTACGGGAGCGCAGGGAAGACATCGAGGGCATCGTTCAGGAAATACTATCAGGTCTGAGTGGTTCCTGCGATGCCGGAGCACTGACCGTAGACGCAGAAGTCCTCGACCTTTTCATGCACTATCCCTGGCCTGGCAATATACGGGAATTGTGCAACTGCCTCTATTATGCATCCGCCATAAGTACAGGAACTTCCATCTCCCTTGATGACCTGCCGGGAACCATGATCCAACCCAAAAAACCAGTTGCGGATCTTACCAGTCTGGAAGCCTCTGAACACGGAACCATCCTGAAAGAACTTGAAAAAGCGGGTTTCAATATTTCCAAAGCAGCAAGTGGATTAGGCATAAGCCGCAGCACGCTTTACCAGAAGATTAAAAAATATGGCATCGTCATCGAACAATAAGTGCATCGAGCTAAAAAACATTTTCCTTGACTACGGCCAGGTAAAAGTCCTGAACAACGTGAACCTCTCCGTGTCCAAAGGCGAAATACGCGCCATGGTCGGCGAGCACGGTGCCGGCAAATCGACCATGGTAAAAATAATGGGAGGATTGCTCACCCCGGATTCTGGCGAGATATATGTGCTGGGCAGAAAACGGGCAGGCAGGGAAACCCGTTTTCCGGAAGTGGCCGTAGTCCACCAGACAGTCAAACTGATGTCGAACCTGACGGTCTCGGAAAACATGTTCATCACGGACGGCAAGGATTTCCCGTCCGTGTTCCACCGAAAGAAAAAACTCCACGAGTTTACCAATGCCTATCTGAAAGGAAGCGGATCCGACCTTCGCGGCGAATATCTGGTCTCGGACCTTAAAAGGTCGGACTGGGTGCTCATTGATATCCTGCGCAAGATATTCACAAAACCCGACTTGCTTGTACTGGATGAAGCCATCGAGCAACTGTCGAACGAAAGCGTGCTCATCGTACTCGCGCTCATCAGGAAAGAAGTCGAACGGGGCATGGCGGTAATCTATATCACCCACCGCATCGACGATGTGTATACCTTTGCGGATACGGTCTCGATCGTAAAGAACGGCGAGATTTGCTTTACGGAAACCACCGGCAACATCGACAAGATCAACTTGATAAAGATAGCCTACACCCAACTATCAGACAACAACAGCCTGGACCAGTACAATGAGGAATTCTTTCACCTCCTTAAATACAACGAGGCGATATTGCGGAACCTTCCGGTCAGCCTTATCGTCGTCAACAGGGATGAGGAAATAAAAATTATTAACGATGCCGCCAACAAACTCCTTGAATTGCCGGCTACCCGGGGAGACATGCGGCTTGAGGATGTCTTTGGAAAGTCACCGGATATTACCTCACTCATAAAGGAATCATTCCAGAAAGAAAAAGTCCAACAATTCTATTACCTGCCTTTCAAACGTTCCGACTCCGATGAAATCCTCATCAATATTTCAAAGGTTCCCATTTTTGACGAACATTTCCTGATAGGTAACATACTGCTGCTGGATGACATAACCGAGCAGGAGGTACTCCGGGAAGAATTCGAACTTCGTGAAAAACTTGCGGCTACCGGTCTCCTGGCGGCTGGTGTTGCCCATGAAATAAACAATCCCCTTGGCATGATCCTGAACGATCTGCATTTCATAAAAGTCATCAGCAAGGATAATAGGATACAGGAGCGTATCCAGAACCTTGAGAAGCATTTCGGATTCATAACAGACGTCATAAGCAATCTGCTTTCCTTCTCCGACCAGAAAAAACCCGAATCCGGGACCGTAGAAATCAACAGTACCATTCGCGAGCTGATGCACCTGCTGGATTTTTATGTCAGGACAAAGAATGTGGAGCTGGTCTTTTTCAGCGATGAGGACAGTCTGAACATACGGATATACGCAAATGAACTGAAGCAGATCCTGCTCAATCTTATAAAAAATAGCATCGAAGCCTTCAGCGGAAAAGGTATAATCCGGATTCGGACCGACCGTATCTCGGACAATGGCGACGATTCCATCCGTATAGTCGTGGAGGACAACGGCCCGGGTATCGCGCTGGAACGGATCAACGATATTTTCCTGCCCTTCAGTTCGGGCAAGAAATCATTGGGCAGGAATATGGGCTTGGGACTGTCCGTTTCCTACAATATCATTCATAAGCATGGCGGCTCCATTAAGGTTGAAGCGCCTCCGGGAAAAGGATGTACCTTTACCCTGGTATTTCCGGCCATCGATCAACATCAGGTTGTTTTCTGATTTCTCTTGGTTACGTTATCCAGACCGATGGCAAAAAGCAGTACAAAACCGCGAATTACCAATTGCATATATTCAGTAATGTTCAGATAAATCATCCCGTTGGTGAGAACGCCCATTATCATCACGCCCACGAATACGCCAAGGAATGAGCCCTTGCCACCATAGATACTCACACCCCCCAGGACAACTGCGGTAACCACTTCCATCTCCAGGCCTGTTCCCGTCTTGGGCATTCCGGTATTAAGGCGGGATAGTAGCAGGATACCCGAAATGGCAGTAAGGACGCTGCACATGATGTACACCATGAACTTCATTTTCATGACATTGATGCCCGACAGGCGCGCGGCTTCCTCGTCACAGCCAATCCCATAGATGAACCTGCCGTACCTAGTAAAATTTAGGAACAACCAGCCCAACACAAAAAGCAGAAGCATCACCACAACCGGGTTGGGAATGAATCCGATGGATCCCCGGCCGATACTGCGGAATCCGTCACCGAAGCCCCTGATCGACCTGCCATCGCACATAAGATAGGAAAGTCCTCGAAGACTGGTAAGGATACCAAGGGTTGAGATGAGCGGAGGAATATCGATTACTGTAATCAGGGAAGCATTCACGGCGCCTACGAACACCGCAATGACCACACACACCACAATGGCCAGCATCGGGTGCATACCCTGTTCGACGATGAATTTAGCACAGGCTATATTGACCAGTCCCATCAGGGAACCGATGGACAGGTCGATACCACCGGTAAGCATGACCATGGTCATACCCACCGCGCATATACCCATGGTGGCTACCTGGCGGACTATGTTTATCAGATTCGATGCTTGCAGAAAATCAGGTTCCATCAACGAGAAAAGCAAGAGCAAAAAAAGGAGGATGAGAATGATGCCATAATTATTAAAGATGTTCCGTCTGACTTTTATCAGCATGATCCTGTCGGCACCAGCTCCTTGGGTCGTCCCTTATTTCCAGCGCAGGAGCTTCCTGATTATTTCTTTCTGTATGCTTTCGTCGGTTTCATTGATGCAAAGATACATGCCCGCAGGTTTCATTTCCGCGATGAAGGCATCCAGCTCATCGGTCTGCAGATCGACGATGACACCTTTTTTACGGTATTGAATCTTCCTTATAAAGTCAAGCCACTGCATTATCGGCCGGTCATTTCCAACCCCCTGCACCCACTGGTACCCCTGTATTTCCCTCAATTCAAGAAGGCTGTCGATATGCCGGGCAACTCCGGGGCCATCGACATGGAATAGGTTGTGTGGAAAATGTCTTATCTCCCGCTCGATGCTCGGCAAGGCAAATTCGTCGAAGGATTCCTTGGACAGCATGGATCCCAAATCGCAACTTGGAATATGCATCGATTCGTATGAAGGTATGTTCAGCCAGGAGACGGAAAGTTGCTTTTCCTTTTTCAGGGTTTCATGAAATTCATCCATCAATTGAATGAAGGGTACGTAGGTCCTATTAGCCAACTCCCGAATCAAATCAGGTTCATCGTAAATTCCCGTGCACACTTCGGTAGTTCCGTACAGGGCATCCGCACAATCCAGCCCGGGGTGCATGTCGGTATAACCTACAAGATACTGATATCCACGACGTTCCAAGGCATGGCGGGTCAACTCGGTCAGTTTAAGATAATATTCTCCTTCCTTGTCGAGCTTTATCTTATCCAAGTCCTGAGGCCCGCCAATCATGGGATGGATCCAGGAAGTGACATCGCCGAATTCGATTTCGCAACCCAGCATTCCCGCAAAAATATTGGGGCCCAGGTTGGGCCAGAAGACAGGGAAGGTCTCTCCCAGAAATACACGACCCTGAATGCCGGACAGGAAGGAGTCGACCCGATATTCGGTATCGTACCAACGATCCTTAAGCGTAGGCCACCGTGAGGCATCATGGGAAATGTTGAATTCCTCATTGTGCCCCGCGAAGCGTACCGGCACACGGTCCAGGATTTCGCCTTCGTACCAGGCGTACACCCGTTTCATGCATTCAACGAAGTCTGGTT
>Ga0172379_10002038_pt1 | contig 37410 bp, 46 predicted proteins | sample GrowelOW334metaG_FD_119756 | JGI IMG/M metagenome (GOLD analysis project Ga0172379, IMG submission 119756) | Groundwater microbial communities from an aquifer near a municipal landfill in Southern Ontario, Canada - Groundwater well OW334 metaG | ecosystem: Environmental > Aquatic > Deep... | reverse complement strand
CTGAGAAAACATTTTTGTTTGATTGGGTTTCGGAAGTTAATATTGTTGTGCATCCGAATGTCTTTAATTTATCACATAATTTAAACAAAGTTGTTCTTAGTAAGCTTGGGTCAAGGTATGCTCCAAATACTGTTGTTGAATCAACAACTAATCTTTTTGCATTTATTTCTTGAACTTCTTTTGCTATTTCGTTAAGTTGGTCTTCTAGTTTTGTTTCAATCATTTCTTTGTCTTTAATAAATTCCATTCCTAATTTGTAAATTGTAAATAGGTTTTGATCTTGGAGGGATTTAATGTCCCATTGAAAACTTTCCATGTTCCATGCAATATCTCTAACATTTCCTTCTAGCGTAACAAATACTCCTGGTTCGCCGTATTGTAGTGCTCCGTTGTATAGGTATTGGGTTGCAAAAATAGTTTTTCCTGTTCCTGCTCCACCTGAAAGAAGAACATTACTTCCTTTTGGTATTCCTCCGCCTATTAATTCATCCACTCCGGGTATTCCTATTTTTGTTCGTTCCAAGCCCATCACCTTTGTTAACGCGAATTTCTTTTAGCGCTATCTCAATTAGTGAAGAAGTAATATTTAAAGCTTGCTTGGAGAAAAAGAGTAGCTTTTGGGTTGAACTATAAATTGGAAAGTTGTTTGTTTACTAAAGAGAAGATGGTTTGCAAATCCTTTTAATATCTTTTAACAATTCTTGATTATGGTTAAGTTTGATAGTGGGATGAATATTAAGCAGTTACAGGATTTTATTGGGGCTGTTTATTTAGTTCCTAATAATAGGAATTTTGAGTTTGGGGAAATGCTTGATAATGTTTCGCGTTTTACTATGCGTGCATTGAAAGGGATAAGAAAAAAGGATAATGAGAATGTAACTAAAAATATGGTAATTTCTTTGAGCTGGTTTTTATCTATGCTTAACCGACTCTATATTGATGTTGAAGAAGAACTTTGGATGCGTTTTCCTTTTGTGTGTTCTTATTGTAATTCAGAAAGTTGTGTGTGTGCGCTTAAGCGGCCGCTAAATCGCCAAAAAGTTATTATTGATGAATCAAAGCGGCCAAAAACTGTGAGGGCTTTTCAGGAAATGTTTGAGAAAATCTATCCTGCGCCTAAACGAACACTTGAGCATGCGGGGGTTCATCTTGCTGAGGAGTTGGGGGAATTTTCAGAGGCTTTTTGGATTTATCGCGCAAGTAAGAGTAAGGGGGATTTTGAGCAATTGTCTCTTGAGGCAGCGGATTTTTTGTCTTGTTTTATGGTAGTTTTTAATTCATTAAATGTTGATCTTGCTAGTGAGTTATCAAAATATTATTTTGATAATTGTCATGTTTGTCATAAAGCTCCTTGCGAGTGTACTTATGAATACATTAAATCATTTAAATAAAATTAGCAAAACAACACCATTTTGAGCTTAGCTTCTACATAAGTTTTTCTTAGTAAAATTAAAAAGCAAGTTAGGTGCTTTATAGTTCATGCCTAAACCTCATTTAGAAGAAATTACTATTTCTGTTTCGCAAGAAAATGATTCTTCTAGCGAAATGGATAAAGAATTTGATGGTAACGAAGTTGCTTTTGAGAGAGATTACTCAAAAATGGATTTAGTTGATTTAATTGATCAACCTGCTTGGAAATCAATTTTACTAGATTTAGTTGAAACTGAGAAAATGAATCCGTGGGATATTGATGTTGTCGTTCTTGCAGAGAAATATTTGAAAAAAATTGGGGAACTTGAAGGGAATAACTTGCGTGTTCCTGCTAATGCAATTCTTGCTTGTGCGATTTTAGTTAAAACTAAATCAAAGTACCTAAAACTTTCTTCTCTTGATGAAGTTGATGAAAAAGATATTGCGCTTACTCCCGAACAAAGAGCGTTAATGTTAAACCAAATACCCGATTTAATGAGTAATAGGATGGCTCGGGAAGGTAGAATTACTCTTGATGAACTTGTAAGTAGTATTGAGGACATAATTCAACGAACTACTCCAAAGAAGAATTCCGCAAGAAACATTCCTCGCATGGAAATTAATTTTGATGCAAGTACTATTGAAGAAAAAATGCAAGAAGTATTTGACTTAGTTAAATCCAAAGCTGATTCTCAAGGAATTGTTTTGTTTACAGAACTTTTAATTGACCGTGGAGTTGATTCAATTGTTGAAACGTTCTTGCCAATATTATTTTTGATGAACAATGGGAAAGTACTTGCTTACCAAAACGAGTTCTTTGGCGAAATATTTGTAAAACTAATTGTTGAAGTTGTTCCTGCTAAATCTTCTTAGGTGTATTAATGCGTTATGGGGTAAAAAGCTTTAGGTTTAGTAAAGCGAAGACAATTGAAAGTGCCGACAAAACTTTTTCATTTGAGGGCAGGTATTCTTGAAGTAGAGTTGGAGAAAATTGGTGCTGTTCTTGAAGAATTGGCGAATTTGGCAACACCTCCTACAAAATCCCAAGTATCAAAGCTTGCGCGCAGAGTAAGATTAATTACGCCCAAATTAAACAAATTTATGGTTCAAACAATTACTTATCAAAAAGAGTTGGGTGAAGAACAAGCAAAGTTTTTAAGACACAGATTAAAAAATAGGGTTCAAGGTCTTTCTGAAGTCGGGCTTTTGCTTAAGTTAAAACATAAATCAGTTCCAGTTTCAGATATTTTGGGCAGAATGTTTGTAGATAAGAAAAAATAATTGTTGTGGTATTTTTCTAATTAGGTGCCAAGTTAATTGAGGCGCAACTATTAAATACCCGTTTTTCCTTTACTATGCATGGTTAAGAAAAAGGTAAAGCGCCCTGCTAGTAAGAAGGGTCGTTTCGCAGCAAAGAAGTTTGTAGTTACAGAGAAAGAATTTAAGACTGGTTTTTTTGAGAGATTTAAAGATATTTTGCCTGAGCCAAAGAAAGAAACTGTTAGAGTAAAAACTTTTATTGTAGAGAAACCTGTTTATGTTTCTGCTCCGCCTACTCGTATTTCTGCCCCTAAACAAAAATATGCTCTTGATGAAGAGGAAGAGCAAGTTGATTCAAAGAAAAGTAGGTACATAAAAAAGAGGGCTCCTTTAGAGGAAATGGTTGAAAAGGGTGAAGAACTTGCTGAGGGTGAAGAGGATTTGCAAGAAGGCGAATTGGGTGAAGATGCGGCACTTGAAGGTGAAGAAACGATTGAGGGTGAGGATGCACTTGATGAGAATGGCGAACCATTACTGGATGATTTGTCTGGCGAAGAGGCTTTACCAACAACTCATATTAGGAGTAGTAGAATTGCTGCTGGAAATATTTGGTGGAAGAAAGCATTGTTTTGGGCAATTTTAATTTGGCTTATAATTTTAGCTTTTTCAATGAGCATGCAAGCAATGAAACTAGTTAATGTTGACTTGACAAGACAGTGGTGGGTTTTACTTGGCGGATTAATTGTTGTTGCTATGGGGTATTTCAAATTCTTGGAAGGAAAAATCTAATTTTGAGTTGGTTTGTTTGAAAGAAAAAATAGAAAAGTTTTCTCTTGAGTGGGGAAAGATTTCTTTTGATGGTTCTGCTTTAAGAGACATTATTTTTGCAGAAGGAAAAGTTATTGAAAGAAATTATGATAGAATAAAAGAGAAATATGGTACTGTGCACATAGTTGATGCTGATGAAGCAAAAATTTTGCTTAAGGGAAATCCTAGTGAAGTAATTATTGGAACTGGGTTTGAAGGATTGCTAAAATTGGATTCTGATGCCCAATCTATTTTGCAACAGAAAACTGCGATGGTTGTTGCAACTTCTCCCCAAGCAATTGATTTGTTAAATCAAAAACTTAAACAAAAAATAAGAGTAAATGCACTCATACACACTACTTGCTGAGTGCATTTAGTTTTAAATTAATTTTTTCTTTTTTAGGGTTGTTTCAATTTTTGGTCTATCAAAGCCAATTATTATTTCGCCGTCAAGATCAATAACAGGGACTCCCATTTGTCCGCTTTTTTGAATCATTTCTTTTGCGCGGGCTTGATCTATTCCAACGTTAACATCTTCAAATTCAACTTTTTTTTGTTTCAACCAATCTTTTGCCATTACACAATAAGGGCAAGTGCTTGTTGAGTATACAATTATTTTAGCCATTAAAAAACACCTCTCTTGATTCACTTATCCAGTTCCCTTGTTTTTATAAATCTTGTGGGGCAAAGTTACGCCGTCTATTACTTGGACTTTTTTCCAACCATTACGAAAAAAGCTCCTTTTTTTTCAAAAAACCATTTTATTTCATCAATTCGGGGAATAGTGTATTTTGGTCTTGAAGCAATAAATTCAATTCCTTCTTCATTAAACCAGTTAAGTATTTGTGAGATTGAATGGTATGATTCGTGTACTTGGCCATATTTGTCTGCGGCCCACGCTTTACTTTCTTTTCCACCAAATAATTTTCTCCCAAATTCAATTCTTTTTTCAATATCATTTCCACAAAATACTCTTAGTATCGATCTTCGTACTCTGTGTCTAAACCGAGAGTATTTGTTATATAGGCCTAGAAATATTATTCCTTCGGGTTTTAGGTTAGAACACCCAATAGAGAATGCTTTTCTCGCATTTATTGTGTGGTGTAAACTACCAAGAGCAATTACAACATCAAACTTTTCTTTAAATTCATTTTTTTTAATTTCAAGAATATTTTTTTCAATAAAATTGATTTTGCCACTCACTCCAAGTTCTTTTGATAGTTCTTTTGCTCTTTTTATTGAGCTTGAACTAAAATCAATTGCGCTAACATTAGCTCCTGCTAGCGTTATTCCATTTGTGAGTTCTCCAGTTCCGCAACCAAGTTCAAGTACTCGTTTCCCTTGCCAAAAATCGCTTCCTTTTCCAATTATGCTCGAAGCCCATCTTGAAAGTTTAATTGAACCTTGTTTAGATATAACCTCTCTTGAAGGATAGGGGTATTTTTCATATAATTCTTTAACTAACATTTCTTTTTCTTTAGGATTCATTTTGCTCAATTATTTGTTTTTTCGTAATGGTTAAAAGAACCTTCTTTAAGGATTTTTTTGATAAGAATGGAAAAAATTATTGGCTTACTCGATTTGGATTATTTTTATGCTCAATGCGAAATAATCCGAAATCCTTCTCTTAGGGGTAAACCGGTTGTTATTGTAATGCCTTCTTTAAGAGAGAACTCTGGAGCAATTGCTACTTGTAATTATGAAGCAAGAGCCCTTAAGATTCGTTCAGGGATGCCGCTAGGTTTAGCTAAAAAACTTGCAAGTAGCGAAACTGTTTTTATTAATGCAGATAAACCGTTTTATGAAGAACAATCAAGAAAGGTTTTTGAAGTATTGGATTTTTTTTGTGAAAAAATTGAACAGGTTTCAATTGATGAAGCTTATTTTGATTTAACAAATCCTTCAGGGTATGAAAAAGCAAAAGAGCTTTGTAAAAAAATTAAAGATAGGATTCGTTCGCAACTTTCACTTACTTGTTCAATCGGAGTGGGGCCTAATAAACTTATTTCAAAAATGGCTTCTTCGATAAAAAAACCAGATGGGCTTTTTGTAGTAATGCCTCTAGAACTAAGTGATTTTTTATCAAAACAAAAAGTTACTTCTCTTTTTGGGGTTGGTCCAAAAACTGAAGAGATTTTTAAGAAAAATGGAGTAGTTTTTGTTTCTGATATAAAGAAATTTGCAAGAGTGGATTTAATTAATTGGTTTGGGGAAGCAATTGGGGGCAGATTGTACGATTTTGCTTTTGGTAAGGATGAACGAGAAATTGAGCCAAATAGAGAAAAACAACAGCTTTCAAGAATGATGACAATAAAACAAGATTCTAGGGATTATGATTATATTGTAACAAACCTTGATTTTCTTTCCGAGCTTTTGTACAAACAAATTGTTGAGTTAAAAAAAATGTTCAAAACAGTTTCGCTTGTAATTGTAACTGAGAGAATGGACACTGTGACTAAATCAAAAACCTCTACGCAAGCGATTTCTTCACTTGTTGAATTAAAAGAAATGGGACATGATTTGCTTAGGGTTTATTTGAATGAAAGTTTGTCAAATGTTAGAAGGGTTGGGGTAAGAGTTTCTAATTTTGATGAGGGTGCTGGATTTCAAAAAAAGTTGTTTGATTACAAGTGAGGGTGCGGGGTTGTGGATAAAGAAAAATACATTAAAGCAATTAAGCAATTAGCTCTTTTAAAATCTAAATCTTCGAGAATGCGGTTAGCTGCAGAAGATTGGGATAAAGATTGGAAAACCCTTATTGCTACTTCAATGTCTGCTCAATCAAGAGATGAGGTTACAATTAAAATTGCAACTGAGCTATTTGATAGGTTTCCAACTCTTGAAAAATTAGCTAGTGCAAAGTACTTGGATGTTTTAGGGGTGTTAAAGAGTTTAAACTATAATAAAACAAAAGCAAAAAATATTATTGCTTGCGCAAAAATGTTGGTTAATGATTTTGGGGGTGTAGTTCCTTTGGATTTTGAAAAATTAATTCAGTTGCCTGGGGTTGGCAGAAAAACAGCTAATGTATTTTTATCAGAATATGGGTTTGATGCTATTGGGGTCGATGCGCATGCTGCTTACATTTCAAAAAAGCTTAATTGGACAAAAAACAAAGTTCCTGAAAAAATTGAGTTTGATTTAAAAGAACTTTTTCCAAAAAAAGATTGGAAAAGAATTAATCCAATTCTTGTTAGATTTGGGAAAACTTACACAAGTAGAAAGGAAAAAGATAAGGTGCTTAGTGAAATTGAAAAGATTTAATGAACAGGTTTATAAACACATATGAATTCTAATTCATGTATTGGTGGTTTTGTGATAAAGAAAACAAATACGCTTGGAGAAATAATGGAAAAATATCCTGAAGTTGCGCCCGTTCTTGCTAGTGCAGGTCTTCATTGTATTGGGTGTCATGTTTCAACTTATGAATCAATTGGAGATGGTTGCCTGTCACACGGGATGAATAAAAAAGAAGTTGATGAATTAATCAAGAAAGCAAATGCTAGAATTAGGGAGTATGATAAACTTGCCCAAGTAACTTTTACAACCGGTGCATTTGATGAATTAAACAAAAGACTTGTTGCTTCAAAAGAAAAGTTTGTTAGAGTGACTCAAAATTTTGGGGAATTTGATTTCCAGACAACAAATAAAAAAGAAAAAGGCGAAATTGAACTTCAAGTTAAAGGTGGTGCTGGAAAAATTGTGGTTCTTTTGCCAATTAGAACAGAAAGACTTCTTCGCGGAGTAAAAATAGATTTTGATAAAAAATTAAAAGATTTTTCTGCGAGTAGAATTTAGTTAAGAACTTAGTTAAAAAATTAATTAAAGTCTAGGCTTAATTAACTAGTTTTTGTCTTGAACAAATTTTGAAGCTGAGTGGGCTGCCATTGCGCCTTCTCCAACACAAGTTGAGATTTGGTTTAGTTCCTTTTTTATGCAATCCCCTGCTGCAAATATTCCTGCGTTACTAGTTTCCATTTTGTCACTAACTATTATTCTTCCTAGCTCATCCTTTTTTACATTAACAAAAGTGGTATTTGGTTCTGACCCAATGTAAATAAATGCTCCTGAGCAATTCATTTTGATTTCTTTTCCCTTGCTCTTAATAGCTATTTTTTCAAGCATTTGGCTTCCTTCAAAACCTAATACTTGTGCATCAAGCATTATTTGTACTCCCTTTTCTTTTAATTTTTGGAGTTCTGCATTTTCTGCACTTAATTCTTTTTTTGAGCTTATTAGTGTGACTTTTTTAGTTACTGTTGCTAAATAAATTGCTTCTTCAGCAGCTCTGCTGTCAGAACCAATTACAACAACTTCTTTTCCATTGTACATTGGTCCGTCACAAGTTGCACAAAAATGAACTCCTTTGTTAAGGAATTCTTTTTCCCCTTTAACTTTTAGCCACTTGCTTTTTGCTCCAACTGCAACAATTATTGTTTTTACTGAAATAATTTTGTCTGATAAAATTATTTGCTTTTCTTTTCCGCTTTCCTTTACTTCATTAACAGTATCAAGTTCAATTTGGACTCCAACTTTTTCTGCTTGTACTCTAAACTTTGACATTAGTTCCATTCCAGAAATATCCTCAAATCCAGGGTAGTTTTGAATACTATTTGCCCAAGTTGCTGTTCCTCCAATTAATCCTTTTTCAAGTATTATTGTTTTTAGTCCGTATCTTGCACAATAAATTCCTGCGGTTAAACCTGCTGGCCCAGCTCCAATTATTGCAACATCATAATCAGTCATTTTCTCACATATTAAAAATCATTTTTGGTATTGAAGAAGGAATGCAAGGGCTTTTTATTCCTTCCCTTGGCGTGCCCTAACTTATTTCTAATGGGAAAGTATTTAAGTTGAAAGAGTATTAATTTTTTATGCCTGATAAGAAAGATAGTTTTGTGGAAGCTGCTTTACTTGCTTCTGAAATTGGTGGAAAAAAACAATCTGTTCAAAATAATTCTGTTAGTACTACTACAGAAAAGAAAACTATCCCCGGTACTGTTACTGAGACTAGGATAGTTGAAACAAATATTTCTGTAAAGAAAAAGAAATCTAAAAAAATAGGTAAATTTGCCTCAAAAAAGAAATCTAAGAAAGTAAATAAAGTTGTGACAAAAACAGTTAAATCTACTGAAACAAAATTATTGCCTGCAGCGAGTACTCCTGGGGAGATTGTTAAAAGTTCTTCTGTTCAAGTAACTGTTGAAAAAAGTGTTGAAAAATCTCCTGCAGAAAAAAGAGCAATTTCTTTTGAGGACTCAATTTTTCATCCTAAAGGCGGCTTAATTGAAGTTTTTGGCGGCTTAATGATGGTGTTAATAGCAATTCAACTTATTGTAGTAGTTGGATTGTTTTTGCTTGTTTTGTTTTTGAAATAAATTTTTTTTAAGAATTAGATTTTTTAGTTTTTTTAACTAGCTTTTATTATCTTTTTCTAGTAAAAATCCAACCCATAAACATTCCGAGTATTAGTGAAATCATAATGCTTGCTATGAAGAATTCTGTGCTTATTCCTTCCGCAGTTTGGGTGAGCATTGGTGCTGCTGTAAGGGCTGTATTTTCAGTAGTTGCCATAACGCTTTTTTGGAGTAATCTATCTTGAACATTGCTTGTTAATGTAGTACTTGCCCCCATATTTAGTCCTGCAAGTATCATGAATACAAATCCGCCAACTATAATCGTTGCAAATGAAAGCAAAATAAGTACTTTTACTTCATCTAAAACATTAGGTTTTATTATTTGTCTTCCTTTTGAAGTTAATTCGTAATATTTCCATTTTCTTCCTTCATCCATTTGTTTTATGAGCTCAGCATTAACCAAAATATCGCAGTGTTCTTTTATTGTAGAGTTTCCTAAGTTTAGTTTTTGACTTAGTTCAGTTAAGGTTCTTCTTCGGTCAGTAAGATTCTTTAGTATGTTAACTCTTGAATCAGCGGAAAGCGCTTTAAAACTTCTCTCGTCAAGAACAACTCTTTCATCCATAGTTTCAAACTCTTTAAGTATTTAATATTTTTTAGTGTTTTTAAGTATTTTGATTTTGTTCGGCATGGTTATTTCTTTTTTTGAGGTTCAACATTTTGGGGGGTACTATTTTGAGAAGCATTTTTTGGAAAAATAAGCATTATTATTGCATAAACTAATCCAGTAAGGTTTTTGATGATTATATTTGAAATAAATAATAAAGTTATTAGTGCAAGTATTGGGTACATTATCCAAGCACTTTGGGCAATTGTTGTTATTAGCGGTATTTGTTTTGTTATTTCTTTTCCAAAGTCAATGTTTTGTGCTTTTAGTTGATTTGCAATTCCTTTTTTGAAGTCATCAGAAACCACAACTGCTTTCATTGCTTCAAGTTTAGCGGCTAAAAGTAATCCATCAGGATCATTTTTTGCAGTTAGATTTTTCATTTCTTGCATTGATAAAACTTGGTCAATAGCACTTTGTTGTTGTAGGGCTATTGCTCCTGCAAATTGCACTTGAAATGTCTCTCCGATTGAAATTCCGTCTCCCACTGTTACTCCTAAGAAATCTGTCACAAACCCGTTTTTGAGTTCTTCTTTTTGTGCAGATCCAAGAATTATTAAATATAGGAAAAAAACAACTATTCCGATAAGCAGTATTTTGTCTGTAGAAAATGCTCCCGCTCTAAATGTTTTAAGGTATTTTAACTCATTTTCTTTGTTAGCTATAAATCTGACTCCGATTAGTATTCCAATTAATAATCCAATTATTGGGATTCCAAAATTAAGAATAGTTTTTTGGAAAAGAAAAAAACTTGCTAAGAGCCCTAATATTATTGGTGGATAAATAAAAACAATCGAGTATTTGAATTTGTATTTTCTTCCAAGTACTAGAATTAAACCTAAAGTTATTGATATTGAAACTATGAATGCAATAAAATTTGTTGTTAACATTTCTTGCATTAAGGGGGCAAGGTTTATTGTCATAAAGTTGTTTGTGGTTATTCCTGTGCTAGTAAAAAAGAAAATAGTTATTATTGCCCAAATAAAAAGTAAAACTGATAATATTGCTCCTGGTATTCTATCATCCATTCCAAGAATACTAAATCTTACTATATAATTCTTTTCTTTTGGGGTTTTTTTGAGTAAAAGTAGATTAAACTAATTTTTTTAAGATTTAACTTAATATTCCTTGCGTCCAAAAGGTTGCATTTTTGGTTTTTAAGCTTTTTTTAAGATTTTCCTCGAAAACTTTGCAAAAAAGAGTTGCTTCTTCACTTTTTTGTGCACTCAAAAATACTCTGTGTACGAGTGTCTCAATTCTTAGTGCCTGACTTCGAAGTTGAACTAGATTGTCATTTTCGTGTAAAAATTCAGTATCTGTAATTACTCTTTCGTAACTATTTCCTTTCGGGTAAAATCCAAAAAAATCAAAGTAAGTTGGAAAAATTCCTGCATTAAATATTCTTGCGGTGTCAGTTGCAAGATTTCTGATTAAAGCTCCATCTTTCTTGGTGCTAAGTTGGGTTAAAAAAGTTGGAGTTGATTCAGCATTTACTCCCCAGTTTATTGGAATAATTTTTGTAACTTCGTTTCTTTGGCCCAAGAATGGTTGTACTGCTAAATAGAATTTTCCATCAATCTCTACAACCCCTGCTTTTGGGATCTTTACTCCTGCGGCTTCTATTTTTCTTCTCACAGCCATTTCTTCTTCGCCCTTTGCTTTATTGGGTAACATTTTAAAGAAAGCTCTTTGTGCAAATCCTTTTCCTCTTGGAAAAGCACCTCTTCGAAGGTATATCTTTCCATAATAAAATCCAGTGCCAACGTTTCTTGTTGGTCCAACATTAAGTTTTTTGAGTATTCTTGCACCAGCAACCTCTTTCCCTGTAAAAACAACTCCTTTTCGGTTTGGCATTTATGATTCCTTCTGTTATACATTAGTGGAAAGATCTTTTATTTAAATTAAACTTTTTCCCTAACTCGAGTAATCTTTGAAAACCCACCAAAACATTTATATTAATCAGCGGCATTTATTCTACTGGTGTTTGTTTATGGCATTAAAAAGAACTGTAGTAAAGTTAGGGTCTAGGCTTGGTATTCCTAGTAGTAAACCTGGCGTAAAGGTTTTGCCAAATGGGAGATTAGCTTTAACTGGCGCAGACGGAAAAGTTAGGGTGTTGGAAGAACCACTTAGAATAAAACCAAGACCAAAAGATTCAATTAAATTGAAATATTTTGAACGTAAAATAAATTCTAATAAAATTAATTTAGACAATCCAAAATACAGTCGGGAATTTAAAAGGGATCCATTCTCTGCAGCAAGAGCAACTAGAGAAAGTCTTTCAATGCCAAGAAATACACCTAGCACAGTTACTTTTGATAGACGTGTTCCGGTTGTTCGGGAACCTGGTTTTCCTGGAGCTGGTTATCAAAAAAGATCACATTTATTAGAAAGAGCATCTCCACAAAGAAGTGGAGTTTTAACTAGACCTTTGTCTCAAGTTGAAGCAGACGCTTTGGCAGATATACTTGCAGCACGAAGGCGTGCACTAGGGGGTTCGCCAAAAGCAACAGCGGTTTTGCGTGAACCAACTACTAAAAGAGAACGTGTTATGCTTGAGGAAATGATGCGTAAGGCAAAGCAAAAAAAATAAATTGGTTTAGGCATTAATCTGAATCGGTAATCTGTTTGCTAATTAAATACAGATTATTTTTTTCGCTAAGGCTAACTTTAAATACTTCTAGTTCTTATTAGGTTTAGTTTTTATGGATAGATTAGAAAAGGAAAAGATTATTGAAGCGGCTCTTTTTATGAGCCCTAAACCTCTTTCGCTTGAGGAACTAAATAATATTGCTCAAACGCAGTCAAGGCTTGAAACTAAAGCAATGATTACTGAATTAATTGGTTTTTATAATTCAAGGAAGAGTGCTTTGGAAATAGTTGAGCTTCCTGTTGGGTACCAAATGAGGGTTAAGGAAGAGTATGAGGATCATGTTCAACAATTTGCTCAAAACTCTATGTTTTCAAGGGGGATAATGAAAACTTTAGCTTTTATTGCATACAAACAACCTGTTAATCAATCACTAGTAGTAAAATACAGAAATAACAAGGCCTACGATCACCTAAAACTTTTGCTAGATGAAGGATTCATTAGAAAAGAACCTAAAGGTAGAACATTTACTTTATCTACTACAACAAAATTCATTGAGTACTTTGGAAAAGATTTTGGTAAAGCTAAAAAGAAAGCTGAATTCAACCAAGGAATGGATGCTAATGTTCCTGTTGTTCAAACTTCAAAAGAATCAAAGTCTGCTCTTGGAGAGAATGTTAATGAAGTAATGAAAGAAAATGAGTAGTTTGAATTGCTTTTTATTGGTAAAGTATACTTAAGGGTTTATTATGATCACAAAAAATAAAGTAAATAAAAAAGTCTTTGTTCGCGTTTGTCCTAATTGTTTTAGTCCAAAACTAAATTCTCATTTAGGTTTGACTGGTGAGGGTTTTAAGTGCATGGATTGTGGTTTTGACAATTTTCAGCCTTTAGAATTTGAGAAAGGGAAAGAGCCTAAAATTAAGAAAGGAATTTAGAATAATTTTTGCTGTTTTGTCCCTATTTGTTCTAGTGCTTTGGTGCATGTGCTCCAAAATATTCTTGAGAATGGGGGCAACTTTTTGTTTTGCTCAACATAATCTGCTAAATATTTTTTTGTTTTTGGATCAGAAGGGTAACCTGAACCAAAATCACCAAACTTTTCACACAATCCTTCAATTTCTTCGTCTCTTTTAACTTTAGCTAAAATACTTGCTGCTCCAACCACCACATATTTTGAATCAGCTTTGTTTTCAGCAATAATTTTTACTTTCTCACTTGTTTTATTCAAATATTTTCTAATCCTTTTCTCAAATGCTCCTTTTACTGCATCAGGAGAATCAATGTAAATTATTTCCGGGGTTTTCTTTAATCCGTTGATTAAATCCGCTATTTTCATTGCTTCTATTTCGTTGAGTGAGTATTGTGCCATTAAATCATTAATCTCAATTGGGGAAATTACAAGTACTTTGTGTTCAGTTGCATGTTCTTTTACTGTGTCAATTAGTGCTTTTCGTTTGTTTGGCAAAATTTCTTTAGAATCCTTTACCCCTAATTCTTTTAGTGGGCTCTCGCTTTCTTTTTCCATTACCGCTATTCCAATTGTCATTGGGCCAAAGCAAGGGCCTCGTCCAGCTTCATCAATTCCTGCGATTAACATACTTTTCACCAAACTAATCAATGCTTATGATAATAGAATTAGTTATTATTCAATTTTATTCCTTTGCTTTTTACTACAATTCATTAACAAAACAATGTAGCGATCCGTTAAGTGCTCGGTTTGCCCTTAAACTTACTGTGGTTGGAATAGCATCAACTCCGTGCGCTCTTAATAATGCAATAGTTTTTTTTGCGTCTTTGTCTACAAGAACTTGATTTTCTCCAAGCGGCAGAAAACCTGCTGGGTGTAAGTGAATTTCGTCTTGAGGAACAGTAATTATTTTCAAGTGGCTGTCTTGTGCAGCTTGAGTTAAAACAGGTTGATTGCTCTTAAGAAAATCAGGATCTACTAGCATTACATTTTTTGTGGCCCCAACAAAAAAGTCACTGTGTGAGGCTGGTAAATAAATATTTATTCCAAAGTGCGCACTAGCTTTTGGTTCAAAGTGCTCTCCGTCTTTTACAAAGTAAAATTTGTGTCCTTGAGCTTCGAGTTTTTTAACCGAAGGGCTGTTTTCCCAATTATGGTTAATTATTATTCCGCTTGGCAAGTCAACTGATGCGCCACCTTCTCCAACATGTGGTACTTCATATGTTGTTTTTATGGGCTCTCTTGTATAACGTTTAATTCGTCTGCCTCTAACTTTTTTCCACAAATCTCTTGCCCATTCCGCGCTGTTAGCTTCAACTGTATTTTCGCCACCCATAATAAATTCCGGATCATAAAGAACTTTAACAGGTCTTTTTGCAGAAAAAACTTTTGCGTGTCCTTTTACTTTTTGAACCAATTTTGGAATTGTATTAGGGTACTTTGGCACAGCCACTTTAAACCCAAGTGCTTTAAGTTGTTTAATCACGGCCACTCTTTCAAGCCCCGCTCGGTTGTGAGTCCATTGTGCTCCAATTGGTTTTGTGATTTCTCGAATATAATTTATTGAGCGCTGTCCCGCAGTTCGCCCAATATTAGATATAACAAGTCCTTTTTGTGTTTTTGTAGCGAGTAGTTCCTTAGGTTCCATGACTGGATTAATGAGTCTATCAAGGTGCTGTGATGGAGATAAGTGTTGCCAAGTAATGGATTGAGCATATTTACGTTCCTCTTCAAATTCTTTTGCACTTGTTGCTGTAGTTAGTGTAGCGGCAAATGCACGTTTTTTTAAAACCATAAATTATAAACTCAGACTTTCTATTTAAACCTTTTATTGGCAAGATTTGTGTTTAATTAATTTAGGTCTAACTTGATTTATCTCTTTAAATTAGCTCTACTTTATATCAATTAGTATTTCTTTTATTCTTGGTCTTTGTTTGTCGCATGTTCCGCATGCATCTATTGCATCAAGGCAAAGTACTTTTGCAGCTCGAACTTTATCAAGTTTATCCAGTTCAGCATCTTCTACTCTTAGTGCATCAAATGCTTCTCTTAGTGCATCATAAGCTTTTTTTGTTGAAGTAAGCGCCATTTCTTTTTGGTCTTCGCTTGGTTTAATGTTTTTGTAAGTATGACAAAGCATACAATTTCGCTTTGCTGAATCAAAATAAGCAGTTAATCCTGTTTTCATACCAAATAGTAAAACAAAAAAGAATATAAAACATGCTAAAGGGGCAAAATAATGGATTTTGGTGAGGTGGAAGTATTTTTGGTTTTAATAAAGTTTTTTCTAAGAAGTAAACCTTAAATTAACTTTAATCATTCCTCTTTAATGGTTGCACCAAATAATCGCATGAGGGTTAAGAGGCGTGCTAATAGAGTAGCTAGTTTAATTTATTCTGTTTACAATCCTGCGGCTTCAAGAAATAGTGTCAGGCAAGTTGCTGCAAGAGAAGAGAGGAGAACAATTTATGTACCTAATTCGGGGAAGTTGATTGGTAGATTGAATCCTTTTGCTTGGTTAGTTTCGGGAATTGGTGGGGTAATTAATACTGTTAGTGATGTTAAGTGGTTTTTGAGGGCAAGAAAAACAAATCCTAACTTAAAATTTAGGGATACTGGCAGCAGTATAAAACATAATTTTGTTGCGCCTGACATGTCTGATGGCTGGTTTTACAATCCTATTTTTAGAAGAACTTTGATAACTAAAAAAAATGTTAGTACTGCGGCGCTAGCTCATGAGTTAACTCATGCTTTGCGCGGATTTAAGATGACTAATTTTTATGATGCGAATTCGATTGATAGATATTTTACTTTTGCTGATTCTTTTTCTCAAGGAAAAATGAAGCCTGAAGAATTTGCTGAAATGAAAACTCGTGCCAAGAAGTTAGCTTTTTTTCCAGAAGATGTTTCAAACATAAAAAAAATGTATAAACGAGATTTTACTAATAAACTTAGAAGTTTTTTGAAGCATACTATTGTGCATGAACACTCAACAATTTTAAAAGAACCTGGTACAATGCCTGGTGGTTATAGTGGCGGAAGAATTGCTTTCATGATTGATTTGCATTATGGGAAACCATTTATGGGTTTAATGGTTTTAAGAGCACTAGGTGAGGGAAGAAGTTTTGATAGAGCACTTGCTGAGGCTGAGAAGGGTAGAAATAATCCAAAACTAGAAAGAGTTTATGAACTAAACCCAGTTATGGCAAGACATTATTCAAGAGTAATAGAAAAAGCTGCTGCTTAATAATAAAACTAAAAAAATAGAAAAGATGTTGTGCATTTTGCACAACACCAATTATTTTTATCTAAATTATGCCGCTACATCGATATTGAGTCTCTTCTTCAACTCTCTATATCTGTTTCGGATTGTTACTTCTGTTACTCCCGCAACATTTGCAACTTCCTTTTGTGTTCTTCTCTCGCCTTTTAATAGTCCGGCGATATATACTGCTGCAGCTGCAACTCCTGTTGGTCCTCTTCCAGAAATTAATCCTTTTTTGATTGCTTCTTCTAATATTCTTCTTCCTTCTTCTTGAACTTCTCCGCTCAAGTTTAATTCTGAAGCAAATCTTGGGATGTAGTGGATTGGGTTTGTTAGTGGAACACCTAAATTTAGTTCTCTAACTAAAAATCTGTATGTTCTCCCAATTTCTTTTTTAGTTAATCCGCTTGCTTCTGCCATTTCGTTTAGAGTTCTAGGAACGTGGTATGTTCTGCATACTGTGTATAGTACTGCTGCAACAACCGCTTCGATTAGTCTTCCTCTAATTAATCCTTTTTTTACAGTTTTTCTGTACAATAGTGCTGCTGCTTCAACCAGTGTGTCTGGTATGTTTAGGTATGATGCAACTCTTCTCATTTCTGTTAGCGCGATTGAAAGGTTTCTTTGCATTGAACTTGATACACTTGCTCTTTTGTGCCACTTAATTAAGCGATACATTTGTGCTCTTCCTTTACTTGAGAGTTTGTTTCCTCTTAAATCAGTTCCTCTTCTATCAATCATTGTAACTAAACCTTTGTTTAGTTTAACATATTTCATTGGGCTTCCGCCTCTTGAGGAATCTTCACTGTCTTCAAATGAACGCCATTCTTTTCCAGTATCAATCATTTCGTCTTCGGATACAATTAGTCCGCAGTTCATGCAAACTGCTTCTCCTTTTCCGTGATCAACTCTAATTTTTTCGCTTCCGCATTCTGGGCATTTTGTTACCAAGTTAATCGCCTCCAATGTCGCGTTAATAGGGCACTAAAGTGGTTTTGAATACTCAAAGAGTCACAAAATTAGTGCTTAATTATATAAAGGTTCATTCGGCAGGTTAATAAATGTTGTCCTATGAAAACCAGTATTTAAAGGGTGTTTAGGGTTATTCAATTTGTCAATTTGAATAGTTTTAAGCAGTTTTTTGAGTCGATTCTTTACAATTGTGTGTTTAATAAGCTCTTGGTGGGAGAAAAATCCTTCACCAAAAAAGATTTATTCAATAAAACTAGCATTAACAACGCCGTCTTGTCCTGGTCTGTTTGTTACTTTAGCCAGTTTTTCAGCTTCGCCAACTTTTATTCTAATTATTGCGCCTTTTGTAGATACATTTGATCTGGCGAATAATCTATTAGCATCATTAGTTTTAACTGCGATTATTTCATATTTACTTGTTTTACCTTTTGAATCAGTTATATTTGCGTGTTTTAAAAATAAAGCTCTTACTTTTGAAGTATTTCCTCTTCCTTTCTTAAATTCAACATTATCTTGTTTAACTGTAACATCAGTTTTTGTTAAAGCAGCTGTTCCGCCTTTCCAAGCTAATTTCTTTGATACTGCTCTAGCTGAAGCTCTCTTTCCACCAGTAACTTTCTTATCATCTTTCATGTGCCATTGAACCATTTAAACTCACCAAGAATAAGAAAGTACTAATAGGGCAGGTTTTTAAATCTTGTTTTGGTCTAAAAAAATTGCTCTGCTGTCTGTTAAAATCATTTGGTCTTTAATGTGTAAAGTTTTATTGTAGCGCCTTCACTCATTCTTCTTTTTTCCCATTCAGTTCGTGGGATGGTTAACGCTCGTTTTCTTATTACTAAACGATTTTCTTTTGCAAGATTTACTAAATATTTTTCTACTTTTTCGGATTCAGTAGTGATTAGTAAAGTTCCGTTTGTTGTTAAGAGATTTCTTGCTTGGGAAATTATTTTATCTAATCCAGTTATGTCTCTTCCGCTAACAACATATCCTGGTATGGGCATTCTCACAACTGCAAATCTTGTTTTCTTTCCTCGTTTCAACATCATTTCTACAACATCTTCTGACTGTGCAGGAAGAATTATAGTATTTTTTCGTGACTTTCTTGCTTCTCGCAATACTTTTGCATTATGTAAATAGTCTGTATCAACCGCTACATGGACTTCAGTCGGGTGTCTTTTTGCTTGTTGTTTAATCCACTCGGCGTTTCCTGCCCCAAAATCAATTGCTCTTATTTGTGGAGGAAATGCAGTAACTATTTTTTTAGCTTTTTCAAATGGATGGATTCTGGGCATATAGTAGATTAAGTGCATTTCTAAATAAAAAGTGTGCTTCTTAGTTTTTTGATTCGATAGAAATATATTGTTTGAAGTGGTTATGATTTTGTGGTTACTAGAAAAATAATGGTTTCGGGTTTGCCTAAACGAGTTCTAACTAGGGGAAACAAAAATTCTCCAACACAATTTATTGAAAGTTACTTAAGGAAAATAAATTCGAAAGGAGAATTTCCTACTTATTCTAATTATGAATATGGGTTTTATGGTGGGCGAAGATCAATTTCAATGGCTGTGGAAAAATTTCCTCGTCCTGGTGAATTGGGTGAGCGGGCAGGTAAGACTATTGTAAAAACAAGGAGAGGTTTTCACACGCATCGTTCTATAAACCCGATTGATATTTTGGCTAGTCCGTTGGACTTGAGGAGTTTTATTTTTAATAAAAAGCAGCGCCTGCATGGAGTAATAATTCCTGATAAAATGGGAAATGTCATAGGGTATGTTGTGATAAGGAAAATGAATTCAAGAAAACTTATTTTTCAACGCAGAGAGTTTGGAAAATTATTGCGCCTTTTGATAAGTCCTGTGACTTCAAGTGAGAAATATGCTGAGACATTAGAGATATTAAAACAAAAATTTCCTAATATGTATCCTGTATTTCGGGTGTTTCGTGTTCAGTCGCCCCCTTCAGTTGGCCCGGATTTTAAAGCAATTAAAAATGAACTTGCGGCAGTTGGAATTCAGCTTAGGATTGTTGCAAATAAAAAATCTGGATATGTGTTTGATGGAGTAAGGTTTGTGCAAAAAGGGAGTTAATGTATTAAATTAATTTTTCAAATTCTTCTTTTTCAATTTTCAAATCTTCTTTAATTATTTTGGTTAAGAGTCCAATGCGTATTTCTTCATGTGATGGAATTACAGTTGTTCTGCCGTCAGGGTGTTCCATAAATAAGTGGGAACCTTTTTGTCTTATTTCTTTGAACCCTAATTTGTGCATTATTTGTAAAAGGGTTCTTAGTTTTATGGGGTTATGCATAAACGGAAACTTTTTCTATGCTTACAAAATCAGTTTGGTTTTTGTTCTTTTTTTGTGCTTGTACTTCTAAGCATAGTTCTATTGCTTCTTTGATGTTTTCCATTGCTTCTTTTTTTGTTTTGCCTTGGGTACGGCATCCTTTTAGGGCGGGTACTGACGCAGTAAACCAGCCTTCGGAATCCTTTTCGAGTATTACATCAAAGTCCATAAGACCACTAATACATTGTGTTTGGTTCTTAATAAAAAAGTTTGTTTTGTGGTTATTCATCTGTTGTCGCCTCGTCAATTATTACTTCTTCATTCGTTTCTTTTTCATTGAACTCGTTTTGTATTTCTTTGTCAGTGAATGTATCATCTTCTTCAATGTATTGTGTTTTCTCATCATCATATTTTTCGCGTAGTACTTTTTGGATTAATCTTGCTTTTTTCTTTCCAAGGTTTTCAACTTGTTGTAGTTCTTTTTCATCTGCATCAACTAGCGCTTTTATTGAACCAAATTTTATGAGCAAGGATTTTGCGAGTAGTGGCCCAACCATTGGGAGTCCTTCAACAATGTAACGTTGTTGTTCTGCAAGTGTTAATCCTTTTCTTCCAACGCGTAAACGAACTTCTTTGTCTTTTCCTTTTTGTTCGCGTTTTGCAATTGAGTACAAGTAAGTAGCTGTATCAAGAGAACTTTTTGTATTAATTATTGGTACTTGGTAATCTAGAGCAATTGAAGTGAGTGCTCCAATTATTGAGTTTTTGTGAATGTTTCGTAAAGTAAATAGTTCTTCCATATTGCCTTCTAGAATTATTAGTGGCTTTGTGTAATTTTGTCTTAATCCAATCATTTGTCCAAATAATCTTCCGTCAAGCATTGAGCTAAGAAAATCTTCGGTAGTTTTCCTTTCAACGCAAACATCTTTACTCAAAACATAATCTCCAATATCCAGAGTTTTCATAATTACTTTTACATCGTCGTGCGCAAATAGTTCTTTGTTTACGGTTGATGCTTGTTCTCGTGAGTCAACAAAAATAATTATTTTATCACTTTTCTCTGCACTAAATTCTCCGAGGAGTGTTTGTTGGGGGGATTTTGCTTGTGAGAGTATTGGTTCTTTGTCAGGCATGAATTCAGCGTTTTTCATTGTGTGCAGAGTTTCTTTCATCTTTTTTTCTTTTGAGCGGGCAGTCCAATAGTATGCTTCGTCTCTAGTATTTTTTGCCATTAAAACAATCATTTTTCCGTTTTCGTGTCTTCCTGTTCTTCCTCTTCTTTGGATTGTTCTTATTTCGCTTGGAACGGGTTCAAAGAATACAACTAAATCAACTGCGGGTATATCAAGTCCTTCTTCTGCAACACTGCTCGCAACTAACACATTGTGTTTGTTATCACGTAACTCTTGAAGTATTTCTTGTTGTATTTTTTGGCTCATTCCTTTTTCAGTTCCTTTTGTTGCTTGCCCGATAAATTTTGTTGGTTTAATTATTTCGCTTTCTTCTCCCTCTTTAAGGAACTCCGCAACTTCAAGTATTGAATCCCTATAATGGTTGAAAACAATTATTTTGCTTTCTGGTTTTTCTCTTAATTGTTTTAAAACAATTTTTTTGAGTTCAGCATACTTTGGGTGCTGAACTTTTGCTTCAAACAATTTGTGAGTAAGTAATATTGCAAGTTTTATGTCTTCATCAGCCATTATTTGTCTAGCAGCTTTACTTTTCCCACTACTTGCTTCGCTAGACATTTTCTCAAAGTAGTTTTGTAAAGCGCCAATTCCTTGGGTTTCAATTAGTTCTTCTGCGTGAGAAACTTTTAGGAGAGCAGCGCATTTACTTGCTGCAAAAAATAAACTTGGTTGGGAATTACCATGTGACATTATTCTTTTCCTGATACTAGATTGCATTTCGAGTAACTTGAACTTATTGTAGTATCTGCGGTTTTCTGTTTGTGCGAATCCAAGAGATTTTAGTGCTTTTAGTTGCTTGGATTGGAATTCTTCTAAGTGTTTTTTTATTGTTAAAAATTCTGCTGGAAGATCAACTTTTACCCAATCTATTTGGATTTCGTTTACATATGGTTTTACATCAGCATCATTTTGGTCTTTTATTTCAATATTTTTAATAGTTAGGTTTCTGCAAACATCTTGTATGTGTTCTTCTTCGCTTCCAGGGGAAGCAGTAAGTGCAAGCACTAAAGCAGAAGGATTTTGTTTTTGTAATTGTAAATTTACAAACACATAAGCATAATCTCCTACGGCTCTATGCGCTTCATCAAAAATAACTAATCCAAAATCCTTGAGGTTTAGGTTTCCTGTGAGTAAATCATTTTCAATTGTTTGTGGAGTAGCATTAATTACTCTTTTTTCTTTGTAAATCTCTTTTCTTTCCTTTACTTTAGTTGTTCCCGTAACTGAAACAACCTCTTCTTCAGGAATATTTAAGAATTTCTTAAAACTCGCTTCGTGTTGCACCGCTAATGGTTTTGTTGGTGCAAGGAAAAGAACTTTTTTTGTGGGGTTAGTAGAAATAATGTGTGCTGCAAGCATTACGCCAATAAGTGTTTTTCCTAGTGCGGTTGGCGCAACCACAAGAGTATTTCCTTTTTCAATAATTCTAGAAACAAGCACTTCTTGGTAAAGCCTAGCCTCAACCGTATTTGGTTTGATTAACTTGTGTGTAATAAATGACATAAATGAAAAATAATTATTTGTCAGTAAGTTATTTATCCTTAATTTGCTTGGTTTTTTGTTGGGTTAGGTGCAAATAGTTTTCTTTTGTAGTTACTAGTTTGCCTGTTTTTTCTTCAATCGCTTTTCTTGTGTTAAGTGCTATTGTTCCGCCTTCATTTGCGCTTTCTTTGCATTGGTTTAACCCTTGTGAGTCTTTTGCTTTAGTAATGTCGGTAGTTGCTTTTTCTCCAACCATTGTGAGAATTAGTTCCCAGTCATTCATGTGGTCTCTAAGGTTCTGATTCTTTTTTGGCAGGTCTTTGTATGCTTTGTATTCTTGAACTGTTTTTCCAAAAGTTGCTTTAGTAATTTCGTTTGTTAAAATTGCAAAATCTTTTTCTTGAGTAACTTGTCTTTGTTTCCATTCGTCAGTAAGTTCTTGTCTTACTGCAATTCCTCTTATTCTTTTATCTATCCAATCTTTGGGATAACCTTTTAGTTCATAATAATTTTTAATTCTATCTTGCCCAAGTTCTGGATTCTCTATTTCTTGTATCCTTTCATACCCAGTTTTTGCGAGCCATAACTTAAATGGTTCTGCTTTTGGTGAAGGAATTGACTGGATTATTCTAAATGCACCTTCTGTATTTGTACAATCAGTTTCTCTTAACTTGCCGTCTTCTGCAATTAATTTCAATTGTACGATAAAATCGTACGGTTGGTTACCCTCTTGCTCTAACTTAATTTTTAAATCAGACCAATATCTTTTTGGAACTGTGCTATCAGTTAATGCCTGCACTATATCAACAATTGAAAACCACCATTCTTCTTTATGCCAGGTTTTTCGTATTTGGTTTCCTTCAAAAACTATGAGTTTTTGAGACACAAAATCCCGAGATTTTGTTCCCTCGAACACTATCAATGCTTTGTCTTGTTCCATTATAACACACTATTATTGTTTATGCCAAACAGACTTTAAAAAAGCTCTTGAAGTAATTTGCCGGCGTTGATTGTGGTGGTAAATTAGTTTTTTACTATTCCTCCAAATTTATCAATTGGAACTATTGTGAGTCCTTGTCGTCTTAATTCAGCAAGTCTTTTTGGTGTGAGTTTTTGAATTTGTGTTGTTGGGTTTGTATCAAGTTCTAGTGATTGAATAATCATTCCTCTGTGTATTGGATCGTGTTCGCGTGTTTGTGCCAAATACTGTGCGATGTTGTGTCTTGCTTCGAGTGGGTCAAGTGTTGCTTCTCTTGTTGCATAAGAAACCCCAACAAGATTAGTTGTATCAAATTCATTTAATGGGGCTTTGCCTCTGTATATTCGAAATGAGTTTGGTGGTAGTTTTGTTTTGCCAAAAACATTTTCGCGTACTTTTCTTCGAAAGTATCCTATGTTTGAAAGCATTAGTGTTCCGAATGCTGTTCCATAAAGTGATGGGGTTTGGGTTGTTTCTCCAAACTCGCGCATTGCTCCGTTTTTGCTCATGCATTTTTTAAGTCCAAAAAAAAGAAATTCCTCAAAGAGTTTGCGAGTGCGTTCTTTTTCAGTTTGACTCATTTTGTTGTAAAATGTACTAAATAATCTTGCGACATCAAAATTGTGGTGGCTTGAGTAATGCCCGCCTTCTTTCCAACCGTATGGATATTCTCCTTCTCTCATTCTCCAAATAGTTTCAATTATTTTTCTTGGGTGGCTTATCTTTCCTCCAAGTTTTTTTATTCTTGCAACATTGTGAAAAGTCATTGAGAGGTCATCAAGTTTTACTACTTGTCCTCTTCGTTTTATCCACGTCCCCCATGCTCCTGTTTTGGGGTTCTGCCATTCTTTAAAAAATCTAAGAAACTCTTCTCTCCAACCTGGTGCAAAGTGGTGAAAATTTCTTGCGCTTTCATAAAAAATAGGCAGACTAGTGACTCCTACATTGAGTTCTTTTCGATTTCCAATATTGTAACTGTAAAGAATTTCATGTAAATATTTTTTTAGTCCTTGAGTGGTGCTTATTGAGTCAAGAAAGCGAAGTGGATATTTTGGTTGTACTCCTGCTCTGTTTAGTTGGCTAATTATATCAACCGTATTTGATACTTTTACCCAAAATGGTGCTCTTGTATCGGCCCATGCTCCTGTTTTTGGATTTTGTTGTGCAGCTAAATGAGTGACTCTCTCGATTTCATTTGCAAAAACTGGGACTCGAGTTAATCTTCTTGATTTGAGTGCTTGAACAAATTGGGTTCTCGTTTTTTTGGCTTGTGATTTAAATCTTTTTGCCGTTGCTTCTTTTCCAAGTTCACGCGCGCCTTGGGCTTGCCAATTATAGTGTTTTGCAGTGAGCGCAAGTTGTCCAACTCGAGAAGTATCGTCTACATGAAATCCTTGTCGCATAAGAGTGTTTTGTTTTCTAATTGCGCGGGTTGGAATAAAAGGCATTAGTTCACCTTCGCACCCTATCAATTGGAGTTCTTGTTTGTTTTTGTTTTAATTGTGCAGATTTTGGTAGAGGGGTGTTTTTTGTTGAACGATTAAGCAGATTTCTTGCATTCATTGCAACAAAGGGGTCAATTTGGGATATTCTTCTAAATAGATTTTCTCGTTGATATCTTGTTTTTTTAGAAGCCTCTCTTGCTACTCTTAGTATTGCATTTCTTCGAAAAGCAATTTGTGTTACGCGATTGCCTTGTGGACTTCGTTGCATTAAATCTAGTCTTGATTTTTGTCGTGCGCGAATAAATCCGCGTCTTGATAAAGTTCCTTTGTTTTTTGCAAGGATTCTTCCAAATTGTTTGACTCTTGCGTTTGGCATAAGTATAGTTATTTTTCACAATTATTAATTGTTTCTAAAAGCGATTTATCTTAGTTCGAATCCCATTTCTTTGATTAGTTTGGTTGTTTGTGAGTTAACATTTTCTTTTTCTTCGTCTTCAAAGAAGGTTAATCTTATAGTAATACTTTTTTTGTCAGCTGGGAACTTTGGTCCGCTATATTCATCTATTGCAATAAATTGGTGTTTTAGGGATTTAGTAAGTAAGTGGGCAATTGTTTCTTTGTTAGCATTTTTTGGGACAATAAAACTAAAGTCAAGTGTATTTGTTGAGAGATTTTTTTGTTTCCATGCATTCATTTCTTCTTTAGTTGTTGCTCTTAGTTTGTGTAAAGAAATTTTTGTTTCGTGTTGATTTTCTGCGAGTGTAAGTTCTCCGTGTTCAATTGATTTTATTTTGCCGTAGTGCATTGATTTTGTTAAAAGATTTTCAACTAAGAATTTTTTTCCAACATTTCTCTTTAGTGTGTCAAGCAAGTATTTTTGTGCAGCAACTATTCTGTCACTTTCTATTAAGAATAATTCTCCTTCTTTAAATTCTTGTGCGCTGTGGATGATTTTTTTTGCTAATGCTTTTGAATCATTTTTTAGACAAATATTCTCAAGTTCCTCTGCATTTTTAGTAAAAGCTCTTCTAACTTTTTCATTTAGTGGGTTTCCTAGTTGTATTTCTGAGTAAATTTGTGGGTTTTGAAGTACCACTCTTGCAATTAAACTTAGAAATAAAGAATAATTTGGCGAAGTTAGTGCTGAGGTTTTCTTCAAATCCACTTCTAAATCTTTTATTGTTGCCGCTGAAACAAATTGAGAGTAATGTGTTAGTCCTTGTACTATTGAAAGTAATTCATCGTGTTCTTTGATTGTTGTTTTTACTAAGCTTGCATTTTCTTTTTCAAAAACAAAAAGTATTTGTTTTAATTTATCTGATTTTGTTATTTCAATTACTGCTATGCTTTGTCCTGCAATCCCATTTACTCTTGGTCCGTGCATTGGGTGTAGGCTTGCTACTTGTAAACCAAGTTTTGCTACATTTGTAAGTTCTTTTTCAATGTGTGTTTTTACTGAGCAAAAATCAATTAGTAAACTGTCTTTTTTCATTTCTTTTGAAACTTTTTTTATTATTTCTGGAGCATCTTTATTTGGAACTGAAATTATTACGACATCAAAATTTTTTACCTCTTTTGTGTTTCCAATATATTCAAATCCATTCTCTTGGCACAACTTTTGTGCACTTTCTTCTGCCAAATCATTAATCCCTATTTCAAAACCGTGTTTTGCAAATAGGTTTGCGTAAAATGAGCCGAATGCTCCTGCTCCGCCAATTATTAGGATTCTCATGATTAAATCGGTCTCCAAACTCTTTTTTAACCCTGTTTGGCTTGGTAAGTGAAAAGCCAAGATTTATATTTGTTAAGGGTTTTATTCATGCAGTGAACTGAATTATGACTGAATTACCTTTGGCTGCTGTTGATAGAATTATTAGAAAAACTGCTGGCGTTAGAGTTAGTGAGAGTGCAGCAAAAGAACTAGCGGTTTACCTTGAAGAAGAAGGGATGAAGGTTGCTCAGCAAGCAGCAGTGCTTTCAAAGCATGCTGGAAGAAAAACTATTACTGATGAAGATATTAGGTTGGCTTTAAAGAAATAGCTATATTTAGTACCCGAATCTCCTTTCATATTCTTTGTGTGTCATCCATTCAAGGATTATACTTAGAATTATTACTTCGTCTCTTTCAATAGCATAGATTAGTCGCCACCCGTTTGGTAAGTTATGTTTCCAGCAATTGTCAATTCCATATTTTTGAGTGTATTCGCGAGGAATAAGTTTTTTTGGTATTTGGATTCCACAAAAACTATTTTTTTCAAGCTGTTCCAAGGTTTTGTTTAATGATTCAAATAATTCTTTTTCTTCAGTTCTTCCATCTTTTAGACTAAAAAAAGTTTGTTTGATTTTTTCGTCAGCAAATTTTATTTTTGAATTTATTTTCATTTTCCCAGCTTAGGTCAGTTCTTTCGAGATATTTTTTGACCAAAGAGGGGTTATAAATCCAAGCTATTTTTCGTTCACTGTCGAATGCAATTTTTCCAGAATATGTGAGATAGGCAATAATTGATTGGAAGGTTTGGTACATCATTTTTTTTGGTAAACTTTCCCAAAGCGCCCGTTTTCGATATTCGCCTGAATGTTGTTGAATTGAATCTTCGACCATTAGTACTGTGCCAAGTCGAGGATTTTTTTCTAAGACAAGAGTTGTTGTTTGTGCTCTAAGCATAAAAAAACCTGTTATATTAACTAATATAACAATGTTATTTAAGCTTATCGTGGGGCAAACTTGTCGAAACCTTTTTATTTGAGAAAAACCAATAGTTCATGCTTGATTGGTGGTTTTTTTGGTTATAAAGAAGTGGGACGGAAAGTTTGTTGAAGGGCGAGTAAAAGAGTATGATGGTTATATCGAGCTAAATTATAGACCAACTAGAGATGATTTGGTTTGTGAGTATTTGCTTGAACCGGCTAAAGGAATTACTCTCCAGAGTGCTGCGCAAAGAATTGCTTCTGAATCAAGTATTGGGACTTGGACAGATATTGGGACACTTGATAAAAAATTGTTTGATGAACTTTCTCCAAAAGTTTTTTACCTTGATAAAAAAAATAGTGTTGTAAAAATTGCTTATTCTAGTAAATTGTTTGAAGCGAGAAATATTCCTCAAATAATGAGTTCTGTTGCGGGGAATATTTTTGGTATGAGCGATGTTAAAAACCTCAGATTGTTGGACATAGAATTTCCAAGTTCCTTTATAGAAAAATATATGGGTCCTTATTATGGGGTTGAAGGAGTAAGAGCTATTTTTGGAATAAAACACAGGCCGTTTGTTGGAACAATTGTTAAACCAAAAATTGGTTTAGATGAAGTTCAGCATGCAAAAGTTGCTTATGATGCTTGGCTTGGCGGATGTGATTTTGTTAAAGATGATGAAAATCTTACTTCAATGAGTTTTAATAATTTTGATAAAAGAATAATTGAAACATTAAGAATGAGGGATAGGGCTGAGCGAGAAACTGGTGAACACAAAGCGTACCTTCCAAATGTTACTGCTCCTTATGGTGAAATGTTAAGGCGAGCAAAGCATGTTGTTAGAAGCGGCGGAGAATTTGTAATGGCTGATGTGTTAACAGTGGGTTGGTCTGGTTTGCAAGAATTAAGAGACCAAGATTTAAAAGTAGTTTTCCATGGTCATCGAGCAATGCATGCAGCATTCACTAGAAACCCTAAACACGGAATTAGTATGTTAGTAATTGCAAAGATTTGCCGTTTAATTGGAATTGATCAATTACACGTTGGTGGAGTAGTTGGTAAAATGTTTGAAGGAAAAGAAGAAGTAAGAATGGTTGGAGAAGCAATAGAACACCAAGTTGTTTCTGAAAAAATTTATCAACACTGTTTGCAACAAGATTGGCATAGCTTACGACCAATGCTAGCTGTTTGTTCTGGCGGGTTACACCCTGGAAAAGTTCATCACTTAGTTCAAGCAATGGGTAGAGAAGTAATAATTCAAGCAGGTGGGGGAATTCACGGCCACCCAAAAGGAACAATTGCAGGAGCACGCGCAATGCGACAAGCTGTTGACGCAGAAATGCAAGGGGTATCTGCTGTTGAATATGCAAAAACTCATTCAGAACTACGAGAAGCACTAGAAAAGTGGAAGAAATAATTAGATTAGTTTTTTCATGTTCCTGTTTTAATATTGTGCAACACCGCAACAAAACCCTACTTTTACTTAGCTTTATATATTTCGTTACTTATTCTTATTAGGCGATAATTTTGAATTCAAATCCTAAACGCACTATAAATGCACCTAACACAAATCCAGAAGATGTTTGGCTAATCAAATTATTTCAAAATTTTGAAATAATGCTTCCTGCAAAGAAAGATATTGATTGGTCTATTTCCTCAGAGTTTCATGTATATAGTAAATATTTAATTAAAGATATTGAAGATATACAAAAACGATTGGAACACCCAGATGATGATTACTTATACTATGTTTGTGGTCACATTTTTAACATCTTAGATTGGATAAAACTCATGGTTGAAGATGCAGGTTGCATCACGTTTTCTAGTGCTTGGGAAAAGTTGTTTGATGAAAAATTTGAGGATAAACATATTTTGCAGCACATCTATACTGATTGTTTTGAAAAATGGATTTCTAAAAAAAATGGGCAATATAAAATTGGAATGAACTTCTATAACATACTTGGAGGTAAATTGTATTATCGCGATCGTTTTGACAAATGGTTTGAAGTTGAGAAAACCACTGCTTTTGACCTTAAACCAAATAAAAAACACATCAATGATCTTGATATAATTAAACAATTGAATAAGCAATATAAAGAAACGCCGTATGATGCTTTACTAAAGCAATGGAAAAATAAAAATTATCGGGGGGTGTTGCCGAATACTTTTTTTCAGTTTAATCATGATATAACAACCCCTGAAAAGTATTTTGATTTTGCTTTGGCAAATATTAAAAAGTTATTAAAAAATCCTGTGTCACTTACAGAAATCCAACGTTGGAATAATGACGAAGTGATAGATGTTGAACACATAATGAAAATAGCAGTTTTTGTTTCAGATTTGGTTGCAAAGAGACGAAAAGAGGATAGTCATACTTTGTATCTTTTACGTGATAGTTTGATATTTCATGAAACGCACATGGCGATGGATATCTTAAATGGTAAAAACACATCTAGTGATCAAATACTTGTTGGTCGAAAATTACTCAGCAACAAAAAAGGGGTGTGGGGGTATTATGTTGTAACATTGACCTGCCTTTATGAGGCACAGTTACGTTATCCTGACGATTTTACACAATTTTATAATGAATATGCGCGCCTACTTGACAATTTTGTTTCTGTAAATTCAAAATTTGCTAAGATAATTGCCAATTTAAAAGATTACATAAAACAGCACATTCGAACCGATAAAAGAAAAATAGTTATTTTTGATATAGGTTTCCAAGGCTCTATAGCTCTTCTGACAAAATACGTAATTGATAGGTACCTTAGTCAAAATGGTAAGATTAAAACTGATATTGAGATTGGGGTTGGTGCTGAATGGTTAAAAGAGTTATTTGGGTATAGACATGATAGTAATTATTTTCCTTTACTAACTCATATTCAACTAATGAGTAGAAGTGATAAATTATATCATTATATAGAGGGGAGTCTTGCTTCGGGCAAGCTTAAAGTTAAAATGGGGGACAAGAAAACCCAACATGATGCCACAGTAGAACTAATCGTTGTCATGATGATTTTGAGGGTACTTCAAGATAAAAAGAAATAAAGAATATTTGAATTCTTTATTCTTAAGTTTGCATTATTTTCTTCATTTAAGGTGCTCTAGGTTTCCGCGAGTTTTAAAATACTCGTCCACGTTTTCAGCCTCTTCTTTCAATGCTTTCGCATATGCTTCGCCCAAAAACTTTTGCCTTAATATATATGGTTCTGGGCCGTTCCCTGTGCGAGAATATTGTTCAACAGCCTGTTCAAGCCTTCTTAAGGCTGCATTAACTTGCACGGTCGCACGAACAGCTAAATGCTGTCTGAATTCTTGTTTGAATTCTTGATTTTTTACGCCTGCAACTAATCCGCCTGCGTATCTACTAAACTGTTCGGGGGCAATAAAATCTCTTTTTATTAAAGAAAGTACTTCCTTTGGAGTTAGTGATTTGTGTATTGCCTCGCCACGCTTAATTGCCCTCTGAAAAACAGCTTCGCTTTCAAAAGTCTGTCTTGCCCCTTCCAACCCGAGTGCACCAATCTCAAATCGCCGTAAATCTTTATTGTGCCCGGCAGATTTTCCTTCTTTCACAACTGCTCGAACCTTACCAAATCTACTTGCTGTGACTTGACGAATTTTTATTCCTGCCATATTATTTCCCCCATATAAAATATATGTTATGCTAATTACAAATCTTTAGAAGTTATTAAATCTATCTGTTGTAGTGTGTTTTGCATAATTCTTGACTTAGGGCAGATGGGTGTTCAAATTAGTTTGAATTGAGCTTAGCTTCTATCTAAAACATTTAAATTATGTCTAAAATATGCCCTAGTCTTTTGTGCGTTTGCAGGATCTGTTGAAAATAAATGTCCGAGTGAATCTCTGGGTGCATAATCTGGTTTTACTCGACCTTGTGTATCAATAGAAATATCTGGAAATTCACGAGCAATTTGTTCAAGTTCTCTACTGCGCTGGGGGCCTAACCCTCCAGCTACTGCTAAACCAAGATTTGGAAGTTCGGATTTAATTAAACGAAGTAAGGGCAAAAGATTTTTACTATCCATTCCCTTGCCTTTGCCCATACTCATATCAAGTAAAACGTGTTCTACAGACTTACCATATTCGCGGAGTTGATTGACTATTCTTTGGGGGTCATTATTACACGCTGTCAGAGAAAATTTTCCTACTTGTAAAACAAGGGATATATCTGGGTGGCTTGCTCTGAAAGCTTTAAGTTCATCAGGTTTAGGCCAAGTAACATCTAGTTGAATTGCATTGAGTTTTTTTCCACCATACTTAACACACAATTCAAGATTCTTTAGAATGTTTGGTGCCTCTTGGGCTCCCCGTGGTCCCTTAGGTCCGTATAAGTCTGCGTAATGAATAGTATTCAATACGTTTGGATTATCAATAAAACCATTTGCTAGACAATCACTCTTTGGGAATGTTTGAGTTATTTCTTTTCGTACACTTGGGGGAACAGGTAAATCTGGATTTAAAACAATAGGGTGCGTCATAACCCCTATCATGAATTTCCTATTTGGGTTTGTATTGTGTTTTATAAAATCATGAAGCAAAGCAGTAGCAAGTCTTTTGTTTGGTACATCGCAAACACCAATATAGCTTGGACTTAGTTGTGCTGTTTTTTGTGCACTCAAGGGAATTGGTACGCCAGTTCTGGGGTTAATGCGGATTTTTCCTCTAGCTTCTAAGACTTGGAGTGCATTTGTATAAAGCGTTCTAAAAACAACTTGTCTATTTTTAGAACTTAGTTCTTTAATACCAAAGACACGCGAAATATGGTAATTATCAAGTAGCACATGTTGGATTAGTTTATTTCTTTGTCTTTGATTAACTTTTGGATTTTGTAAAGCATCTAACACTTTTTCAGGCAATCTTTTTTCAATTAACATCTTTGCAATTCTATCTGTCAAGCTAACAGTTGGGTTTCGAACTCTTCCTCTATTAAAATAACGCTTAGTTAACATTTGAGAATAACGGGTAGGTAACCCTCGATAAGTTATAGGTTTAGCCATTTATATTGCACATCCAATTCCAATTGTTTCATTTAACAAAACACACAAATATATAATTTAGGGCAATAGACCTATATAAAATTATTCTTGCAGCAACTTTGCTTCTAATCCCCCAAGTTTTATTGCTCAGAGTTCTTTATGCCTTTTATGAGTAAATTAACTTGGCTTGAACTATAAATAGTTTTGCAATTGTGAGTTTGTTTTTTAAGCTCTTTTGATTAGAATTTGTCATCTTGTGTGAGGTTGATTTTATGAAGGAGACTTTGAAGAATTTGGGTAAGGCTTTCATTGGGGAGAGTCAGGCAAGGAATCGGTATACTTTTTATTCGAAAGCTGCTTTGAAGGAAGGGTTTCCTCAAATTAGTGATATTTTTGCTGCTACTGCTGAGAATGAAAGAGAGCATGCTAAGCAACTACTCTTAATGATAAATGATTTAAGGGCAAAGGAGAAACTAAAACCAATTGAAGCAATTATGGTTGAGGCTGAAGTTGCTACTGCACTTGGGGACACTAAATCAAACCTGAAATCAGCTATTGCTGGTGAGCACCACGAGAATACAGAAATGTATCCTGAGTTTGCAAAAACTGCTGCTGATGAAGGGCTTATAGAAATTTCTAGTCGCTTAAAGTGTTTTGCTGTTGCTGAGAAGCATCACGAGGAAAGGTACTCGGCTTTACTTAAAGTAATTGAAGATGGTTCTGTTTGGAAGAAAGATGTTTCGGTTGCTTGGGTTTGTAGAGAATGTGGTTATGTTCACTTTGGAAACGAAGCTCCCAAGGCTTGTCCTTGTTGTAAGCATGAACAACAATTTTACCAAATCAAGTGCGAACAATATTAGAAATTTAATTATTGGGGGAAAGTTTCCCCCAACTATTTTTTTGATTAAAATTTTGTCATGGTTTGACTTGAATTGATTAAATTATTATGTTAAACAAAATTATTTGACCAGAGTTTGGATTAACAAAACAATTAGTTATGTTTGAAAAGTTTTGTTAACTTTTTTTATCAAAAATAGGCAAAAACAGATACTTCTAGTATGTATAATTAGGCATATTGTTGTTCAAACAAGCAATTTAATGTGTTTTGACCATTTTTATATTTTAGGGTACGTTTTGGTTAATACATAACAAAATTTGTCCTTTTGGGTGGTGCTGTGGTGAATTGGGCAAATTAAGGTTAATCTGCACCTAAAAACACTAAAATAAGCTATTATAACACTTTTTGATGTTAAAATATGTGTTTATTTACGTCACTCGTGTCAAATTGGCTATTTGAATCGTTTTAACGTACTTTGGGTAGTTCCACAATCAACGAATTGGGTAAAAAAAGCCCTATTTGGGCTTCTTTTGGCGTATAAACCGTTAGAAATCTATACATAAAAGGAAAGGTTTATAAATAAGTTCTGCAGGAATAGTAGTAATTGAAAATTATGCCTTTTTTGGCAGGGTGATTTGATGAAGTCTTTGATTGAAGGAGCAATGGGCAAAGCATCAGCAGTTGTTGATGACAAGCTAGAAGAATTTGGTACACCAAAAATAATGGTTATCGGGTGCGGAGGAGCAGGATGTAACGCGGTTAATCGTTTAGCTGCTATGGGTATATCTGGAGCACAATTAGTTGCTATTAACACTGATAAGCAACACTTAGCAATTGTTAACGATGAAATCACAAAGGTTTTAATCGGAAAAAGTGTTACTAGAGGTTTAGGGGCAGGCGGATATCCAGAAGTTGGAGCTAAAGCTGCTGAAGTTTCAAGAAACGCACTTGAAGAAGTAATGGCTGGAGTAGATATGTTATTCTTATCAGCTGGAATGGGGGGAGGAACTGGAACAGGTTCTGCTCCAATAGTTGCAGGAATAGCTAAAGAACAGGGTGCTATTGTAATCGCAATGGTTACTTATCCATTCGCTCTAGAAAAAGCAAGACTAATCAAAGCTGAAGAAGGTATTGATTCTTTGCAAAAAGTTTGTGATACTGTAGTTGTTATTGATAACAACCGTTTGGTTGAATTAGTTCCTAATTTGCCAATCCAGGATGCATTCAAAGTTGCTGATGAAGTAATAGCAAGAACTGTAAGAGGAATTACAGAAACGATTACACAACCTTCATTGATCAACTTAGATTATGCTGATGTTCGATCAATAATGTCAAACAAGGGTTTGTCAGTAATCGCAGTTGGTGAATCAAAGTCAGTTGACAAAGTTAACGAAGTTGTTGAAGACACTTTGAAGAACGCTTTGTTAGATATTGATATAGCTGGTGCAACAGGATGCTTAATTCACATCACTGGCGGACCTGACTTGACTTTGGGTGAAGCTAACGCTGTTGGTGAAATGCTAACAGAAAGAATAGATCCTAAAGCTGTAGTTATTTGGGGAGCAAGAGTAGATCCAACTTTCGAAAACAAAATCGAAGTAATCTGCATCTTCACAGGTGTACACAGTCCATACATAAAGTCATCACCAAGCAAATTCTCTGGTAGAGGAGATTCAAAAGAATCATCAAGAGGATATAGAGACAAAGACTTGGATTTAGATTTTATTAGGTAAAATCAACAAACACATAATGTAATAGGGGCGAGCAAAAAATGCTTTCCCCTATCACATCCCAAATTCTATTTTTTTAATTTAAACTTGACTTTTCAGAAAGAAATATAAGTAGGGTCGCTGATTCTAATTGTTATGGCGAGTCAAAGGGTTGAAAGGTATAGAGCCATAAAAGCGGCGCGTAGAAATTCTCAAAATAAGTATGGGTCAAGGGAAGCTCGACAAAGAACAGTTCTTAAGAGATATTTAAGTGAGATAAAATCAAAGAATCCAGCTTTCGCAAAATTTTTTCTCACACGATTAAAAGAACAACGTGCAACACTTGGTGAAAAAAGTGCGCTTGAGAAACAGTTTTTGAGATTAACTGCTTTGGCGGACCTAAAATCTAGTAGAAAGGGTATGAAATTTATCAAAACTAATTTTAAAACTTCGATTATTCCTGGAAGTGTTTCTTCAAATGAAATAGATGGTATTAAGCGAAAGCTTAAAGCGCATCTTAATTCAAAAAAGAGATTTAGGGCAGTTTATTTAAAAAGAAAATATCTTGCAGGGCAATTGCATAGCGGGCGCAATAGTGACAGGTCTGGGAGTTGGGGGGTATCATTTCGTGCAAATCTTTCAAAAGTAAGTTCTGCTTTTGGATTTGATTTAGCAAATGATTTATTGGAAAAAAGTAGGGGGAGAAAACTCAAAGTACTTGAGATAGGTGGGGGGATTGGGCTTACTGCGCATGAATTAAAAAAAGCTGTTCCAAATATGGCTCTTACTGTTACTGGACTTACGTGGCTGCCTGAATGGAAAAGTTATGATAATAGTAATAAAATAAATTGGAAAGTCGCGCATTCAAATAATCTTCGCAGAGTGGCAAAACCAAATAGTTTGGATTATATTTATTCCAATTTGGCCCTCTGTCATTCAGCTGATTTAGCGGGTGCTTTAAGGGAATCTGGGAGACTGTTAAAAATTGGTGGAAAACTGGTTTTTTCTGCAGAAGATGAGAGTCAAATAAATTTTATTCCCCAAGATATATTTGAAATACAAAAAGTCAATCAACTAAATATGCCAAATCCTGATAGCGCTCTGTTTAATATGGTTAGGCTTGTGACATTTGTTTTGATAAAAAAGAGTAAATTATCTGCATAGAGCATATGGCAGTTTGGTAAAATAAATAGTTTTCCCACAATCGCTTAAAATATTTTTTTTATTTGGGGCTGTTTTTTAGAAAGTTAGTTGTCGTATTTTAACTTAATCTTTTAAATAGCTGATTAAGAATTTTTTGATGATTAAGAAATTTTATGTGGATACTTGTATTTGGCGCGATTTGTTAGAGAATCGTAAGAGTGGGTTTCTCGCGTTGGGAGATTTAGCATTTGGCTTTTTGAGCAAGTGTCGTGATAACGGGTGTGCAATAATTGTTTCTTCATTTGTTATTGAAGAATTAAACTATTTTTTCCCTGCTTCAACAATAACTGATTTATTTGAGTCTTTTTTAAAGCAAATAGTGTTTGTTGAGCCTAGTGAAGAAGCAATTAACGAGGCCTCAATTCTTTCAAAAAAGACTTATGACACCCACTTGTCAGATATACTTCATGCGGTGGTTGCTAAAGAACAAAGTTGTGTGATGATTACGCGCGATAAACATTTTCATGTGCTTACAAATATTGTCAAGGTGTGTTTACCTGAAGAGGTTTTGTTTGATTAAGCTTGTATTTTTCCACATACTCTGCAAATAGTTTATTGCCAACAGTTTCCCTTACTTGTCTGTAATATTCATCGCTCATTTGAGTTTTTACAGATCCCTTGAGCTTTTTTAGCGCTTCAATTGCCTTGTCTTTTCTTCTTTCTTCTTCAAGCTTTAAGTGTTTTTCTCTGATTGCTTCTCTCAAAAAATCTGATTTTGTCGGGTAATGAAAGTCTTTCATATCTTTGGCCATTACAACAAGAAGAGGTTTTTCTAGCCTAACACTCAATAATTCAGCTCTATCCATGTAATACATTGTATGACAAAAGAAATTTAAATCTATTTGGGTTGCATTTTTAGAAAGTCAATCGTCTTATTGTGTCGCCGGCATGGCACTTTAGAATAAGTTATAAATAAACAAACCCAATTATTAGTGCGAAAAAAGCAATGTTAATAAACATTAACACCATATTAATAAGTATTAATACGGGGGTGTTTTGTATGGTTAAAGCGATTGTGGATATTTTGCCTCAAACAAACATGGTGCTGAATATAATTAAGGCAAAGAACGGGTTTTGCACTAAATCTCAAACGATTGATTTTGTGGTAAAGCAATACGAAGAAGACTTGTTAGAACCCGAGTTAAGACCTGAATACATTGACAAGATGCAAAAAATTGCTAAAGAAAAGCATGTGTTTGTTGGTACTATTAATAACTTCAAGAAGAGGTATAAGTAATGTATTCAATAATAATTAGTGCTTCTTTGGACAAGAAATTTCAAAAACTTG
>Ga0172379_10002037_pt1 | contig 37421 bp, 44 predicted proteins | sample GrowelOW334metaG_FD_119756 | JGI IMG/M metagenome (GOLD analysis project Ga0172379, IMG submission 119756) | Groundwater microbial communities from an aquifer near a municipal landfill in Southern Ontario, Canada - Groundwater well OW334 metaG | ecosystem: Environmental > Aquatic > Deep... | reverse complement strand
TTTATTTCCTTCTGCATCACTCGGGATGCAACATGCAGGCACCCCATTATTGTCTTGGATTTATTAAATACTCTTGAGGTTGAAGTAAATCTGAATCAATTCGCATATCGATTAGACGTAAGCCAAATATTGATTAATGAACGAGAGGTTAGTTGTCGATGGGTTGACTATAGGCAAAACGGACTTGCTTGTCAATGGTATTATGGCCTGTGGAGGGGTGAGATAACTAACTATGGAAAATTGCGATAACTGACTTACACGATGGTTTACGAATGGTTTACAGGAGGGAGATTTTGACCTGCAATCAAATGAGTTTTGATTAAAAAAACCGTCGCGATCATTCTTTGACGATTTTCACTTATATACTCCATTTTGTTATGCCGATCCCTTTATCGCCGCATCGTTTAAGTCAAAGAAGTGGCAGAAAAATCTTTTTAACGGTGAAATCTTTGCCAAGGAATTATCCGGGTATCCCATGGCCCGCATAAGCTCATTATGGCAAACGACATTGAGAATACGAAGGACTGGCGGCTCATCGGCTTCGATTTCGAGACGGTCGGCCGTGAAACGGCGGATCTCATCTTCTGTGAGTGTCGGCAAGATAACGATTTCCTTTTCCAGGGCAATGAAACGTCTCGCTAAATCTTTATGAAGGCGTGCAAATTGCGGCGCATCAAACACAAGATCTATTGCCCCAAATACGGCAACCATGGCTGCGCAGACGGATACCCAGGGGCGTCCAGCCTGTGAAAGAGCAACGGATACAGTTGCAGAGCCGAAAACCAAGGAAAACGATACGGTTATTCTGTGCAAGCGATCGAAAAAAAGGCAGCGTCGATTATGATATCGGACAGATCTGCGAATTCCGAATAAAAGATCGTGTGATCTTCTCGAAACATCCTGAGGCTCCATAACATTCTCTCCTTATTTCTTATCGGAATCCGGCGACAACGGTGGCGGGGGTGGTAAAGTGTCAGCCGTTTCGTAAATAACACCACCTTGAACGCGTTCTACGGAGTCACCCGTCTGTTGTCTATTTGGTACGATGATTGTTTTTTTGGGTACCGTTGATCCAGATCCCTTATTATCTTCCGCCATGTCTGACCTCCACTATAAAGAATGATTTTTTGCGAGTCAAATTAATTTTAGTAATTATTTTTATAAAATCAAATAGTTTTTGATATTCGTCGTAAGGCAATCCTTAATTGTTGGAAGGATAGCTTATGATCTTCTTTTGACATTGCTTAGCATAATCCAGCCTCTTTCTGATGTCATCTCCTCTATTTCATCGTCAAGATTAGAGTCCTTCCAAAGTGTCTCAATAGGGTCTTCACCGGCGACGATCGTTATTCCGCCTCCATCTTTAAAGGACACTGCTGTAACTTCAAGATTATCACCTGGAATTTCTAACATTGCCCCTATAAATGGAACACCTGAAAATACTGCTTTCCTGGAAAATCTAACCGTTCGCGTTTCGCTATTCACATAATACCATATTTCAGTTTCGATCATTGGTCATCTCCTTTAAGGTATACCTCTACTCTCCAACATCGTTCATTCAAAAATAAACAGCTCTTGTCAATGAGAAGATATTTCGGAATCGAATTCAATTGCATAAACGTCTTCTATAAATGCCTTCCATCCCTGCATCAACTCGGATGAATCTACTTCGAAACTATCGAAATTTTGTGGCCTTCCATTAAGCGCAGCAGTTTTTCTCCACATCTCAATATTGTGAGCAAACAGCCTGCGCTGTTTGTCCGTCAATTTGCTTAAAAGATTATCTATTTCTTCATGTAAGGCCACAAGAATCTCCTTTTCTCTGTAGATCAAGCATACCCGCGTCCATCGTAATAGGGACTTTCATTCGCTTTGCCGCCATGCTCGCATAAATAGGCATTCTCTAACTTTAACTTGAGATCACTCATTATGTTTGGTGACAGCACTAATTTTTGGATTTCTTTGCCAACGGTACTGGATACCCCGTAAGCCGGAATGATCTTCTCACTTAGATCTATAAGCTGTTTACAGATCGCATTAATCGCTGTGGATGTTTCCAAGTGTTCCTGTTTTGAAAATTCTTTGTATTGTTTTGCCATATAATAGCCTCCCTTATCTAACTCCGTAACGACTTATTCAGCGCTTAGTTTCGGAGTATTTTTATTAGAGTCATACTTCGTCACTGTGGCCTTAAGGCGTTCCGCATATTTGTATAGATCGTCAATCCCTTCAATTGGAAATTTATCTTCCTTCTCGGTGTCAAACAAACTTAGGTATTTCTGGGCGCTATTAAAATGTAAGCGGCAAAGGGGCTTCCTGTTGTTGTCGTCCAGGAGAATGCCACAGTAACTCTGTTTATCGCGCATAACCACCCTCTTAGGGGTCGTGACCTCTCTTAGAATGGCTCGCACAACATGGTAACCTTCCAATTCTTCTTCATTTGTCTCAATTCCTGAAGAGGCTTCCGGGGAAACAGAAGCGGTTGTCGGTTGGGTCTCTGCCGCCATCGTCCCCCCTGTAGCGGTGTCTGAGGCCAACGCAGATTTCAACCTCTCGTTGATCTGGTCGTTTAATAAGTGTTTGAAGGCCTGTTTTGTAAGTTGGATGAATTGATCTCGCACAGCCTGTGTCATTCTTCCACCATAAACTTTGGAGGCGAAGAAGCGGACAAATTCATCTGTTGGTTCGTGCATTTGTTCAAGTAGCAGTCGCTTTATTTCTCGCGTATATTTCAGTTCCGCGGCGGTTGTAAGAATAAAATCAAGGTCGAAAGAAGATTTTGAGAACTTCTTAAGTTCTTCAACGGCATTTTCTTTGATCTCGATCAGATTGAATTCAAAGAAAGGCTTTTCATCCATTTTGTTTGGCGCTTCGAGGTCGGTATAGAACCAATATACGATGCCATTTGTTAATACGCTGAATCGGGCTTCTGTGACGCTGAAATATCTATACAATTGCGAAGCGTGTACCTTGCTGAGGTCGGCAGCGTGGTGTTTGCATTCGAATAGAAGAACAGGCTTTCCATCGCGCAATATTGCATAGTCAACCTTTTCTCCTTTCTTGACGCCCACATCGGCGCATAGTTCCGGAGTTACTTCTGTCGGGTCAAATACGTTATATCCAAGTGCTGATATAAACGGCATGACCAAGGCGTGTTTGGTAGCCTCTTCGGTTTGTATGTTATCGAGTTGCTTTGGAATGCGTGCAGATAGTTCGCGGATCTTGTCAATAAAGTCCATTTTTGCCCCCTTCGTTAGTAGTAAAATCGTTAATGTTTTATGATTCCCAGCTCAACAATGGCAATTTAGTCTTTATAACAAAGTTATTATGGTGTTCAGATTTCCTTTCCGTACCATATCAATTTTCCGTTTATCTTCATCCGGTCGAAGTCGAGTACGGCGGAACAGCGGGAAAATCTTTTTCATAAATTCACGGTCAGCGACAAAATGGGAACTACTTGCTGCGTTTTTTATATCTCATAAATAATTCTCTGGCTTCCTGTGTTGCGAGTTTTGCCTCTTCGTGAGATTTATCATAAATACCTTTTAGTTCGGTTATCTCATAATCGATATTAGCCGTGGCAATAGCCTTTATAATATCCGCTTGTTTTCCTGGTGATTTACGCCAGTCCTTAACATAACGCCGGTATTTCAGCATTTCCGTGTCTAATTTTTTAAATGCCTGCTTCACTTCTATTTTCGTTGAGTTGGAATTTGAAAAAACAACTTCTATCTCATCTAACGCATCAAGAACTTTTTCAGTTATTGAGATGAATTCTTTAAAAGGAATAGGTTCTGCTGCCTGTGCGATGGCGGTACCGGATAAGAAAGCTATTGTTACAAACAACAACATGAATCTTTTCATATTCCCTCCGTGGTAATTAAAAATTTCTGAATCAACATTGGCAATTCAGTCTTTATAGCAGAGATATAATGGTGCTCTGATTTCAATACCGATCAAACTTTACCTCTCCATGTCCCTGGCGAACCAGATCACTTTCCCGTTGATCAGGACCTTATCCTTTGCGATTTCGAAGGAATCATACTGCTTATTGTCGCTGATTACACGCAATTTTCCATCAGGGAAAACCGGCTGGACACGTTTGATCATGATCTCATTGTCTATGGATATGGCGTAGATCCCGCCCTGGGAAGCGATGCTATTGCGGCCGTGATCTACCAGAACGAGGTCTCCGGACAGAAGCGTCGGCACCATACTGTCGCCAGAAACCTTAATCAAAGACATCTTGTCGGGGTTTCCTCCCCTCTTTTTTATCCAATCTCTCCGGAATGCAGCCTTAATATCCGCCGAATTGTCCGGCATCAGTCCGCCGCCGGCAGAGATTTTGCCGTTGACCTGACGAATGTAAACGAATTCATGATCTGGATGAGGAACTTTCCGAGTTACAAGTTCAACGGTCAGTTCCTCCAGAGCCGCATTATGGGATGCTTTCGTTTTTTCGCCAACCCCCCTCAATATCCACTCTTCCCGGACATCAAAAGTCCTGCAAATAGCTTGTCGTATAGATGTTGATAATTCAACTTCACCATTTTCAATTTTTGAAATAATACTTTTGTCTCGATAGATTTCTTTGCCGAATTTTTCCTGAGTCATGCCTAATTCTTTTCGTAAGTCCTTTATTCTTTTCCCGATTTCATTTGATGCGGTCATATTTTCACCATTTATGAATATTCATATTATTCTTGACAAAAGATGAATATTCAATTATTCATCTTCACCATGAACGCTATAAAAATAACACCGCCGAGTAAAAAAAACGGCCGCTATGTCAGTGGACTGCTTATCATGAACGGCATCAACCAGGCCGAATTAGCCGAAAAGGCCGGTGTCACACAACCCTTCCTATCGATGATCATTACCGGCCGTCGCAGAGGAGCAAAGGAAAAAGGACAGTTAGCTCGACAGGTCATTGCCGAATCTCTCGGTATGGCGGTTGAGGATCTCTGGCCAAAAAAGGCCGCATAAACAAAACGTACGTTCAAAGTTGGTTTGATTTTACATAAAAAGCGGGGGATTGCAATGTCAAATGATGCAAAAATATTTTACGTATCCACTGATGAAATCAAAACCCTCTTGAAGGTTAGAGGGCAAAGTCAAACAAGCCTTGCTAAGGAAACAGGAATAAGTCTGTGGGTCTTAAATCGATTTTTGAATCAAAAGAGCTTCATCCTCAAAAACGGATCTCAAGCATCTCTTAACGTCCCCCATATCAAAAGAGCTATTTCAGAATATCTAAATATTTCCGAGAAGATACTTTGGCAGGAAGAAGGGATTGAGGTTTTAAAAAAACTCATAGCTACTGAACTTGTTGCATCCAAAGGAAAACGAAAGACAACGCATCATATTCAGACCGCACCAGAAAAGCCATGGCGCGTCACCACTCTCCTAAAAAATATCGTTAATCTTGGTAAACATTCAATGTTTTGGGGGAAAAACAAATGAACCGTCGAAAAAAAATTGACGTTAACCAAGCCAGCCTCTTCTCTTTTCTTGAACCGGAAACCCTGCCGAATCCGGGCAGCATGGACATCAGCATGCGGCTCCGGCACGCCGTATCCAACGCCATCAAAAAGTCCGGGAAAGACCGGATCGATATCTGCGCAGAGATTTACAAGCTCTCCGGGAAAGAGGTCTCGAAAGGCACGCTTGACGGATGGTCTGCAGAAAGCCGGGATCTGTCAAACGACGGCATCGATTTTAACGGTAATCGCCGGTGGGGTATTTCGGGTGACGTTCTCCCCGCATTCTGCGCGGCGACGGGAGACTGTGAAACACTCTTTATTATGCTTGAGTGCCTGAATTACACGCCCATGAAGGGAAAGGACGTTGTCCGGGCCAGGATCGGGCTGCTGAAGGAAGAAATCACGAAGAAGAGCCAGGAGCTGAAAGGTCTGGAGAAGGCCCTGGTGGCAGCGAAATAAAAGGAGGTGCGTATGGCCGCAAAGAGTTGCAGAAAGATCGATGTCTTACTGACGGCTGACCGGATTTTGGGAGTGCTTCAGGATTCAAAGGACCCCCTCAGCGTGTCGGAATTGGCAAAGCTGACGGGCCTGTCCGTTGACATCGTCTTCCGTCAGTTGGGAACCATGGAAGATATCCGATGGGTGCATCGAATAGGAGATGGGTACATGCTGGGGATGCGGATCGCGGTACTCTGGGCGAGGAAAAAGGCGCTGACAGAGGATAGAATCAACAAAATCAACGCAGAATTGACTGAATTGGAGGGATGTTAGATGGCAAAAAATGAATCTGATCTTGTAGTAAAAACACTTTCGGAAGCGGCGGAGTCACAGGAACTGATGAAGCGGAGCCTGGAAAAGAGCGCCGAGCAGACACAAAAGGACCGGGAAGAGGCCATTGCCAACGTCTATGAGATGGCAGGGAAGATCAAGGCTACAAATTTTCAAAAATCGCAATCTGCCTTCTTTGGCCTTCTGATGCTGAAGCAGGTCAAGGAGTCGAAAGATTACCGTTCCAAGACAGGAATGACATGGGAGCAATTCTGCGAGCATGTTGGAGTTGATAGACGTCGGATAGACGAACAGTTGTTAGACCTTAAACCATTCAGAACAGATTTTCTGGCGGATTTCGCCAATTTTTCCGGAGTCACAATAAATAAAATCAAATACTTGGGAATGGCGGTTGATGAAAAATCGGCGGAAATCGCCGAAAACGCCATCATATATAACGGAGAAACCATCCCTCTGGACGCCGAGCACAAGGACGAGATCAAGGCCCTCCTGGAGAACCTTGAAGAAACCCACAAAACCGAAAAGGAAGAGGCCGATGCCACGATCAGGACAAAGGACCGCCTCATCAAGGCCAAGGAAGATGTCATCAAAAAGATGGACCGGGAGTTGAATCGCCTTCAGAAGACTGTCAAAAAGACGGATCTGACGGAGGAGGAGCAAGACGCCGTCAATCTCCTCGCCCAGGTGCAGTCTGATTTTATCGCGGGCCTGGCGGACATCAAAAAGAAGATTCAACCGGGCAAAGCACCGGAGATCGCCCTGCGCCAGATGTATTTCCTCTATATCTTTATCAGCAAGATCGCAATGGAAGAGCGTTTGAAGCTCCAGGAATTCTATCGAGACGCCGAGGAAGTTCCCTGGGAGATTACTGAAATGGAACTCCCGACAGCGGAGATCCTCATCGATAATGCACCCCTGACAGCGGGAAAGGGCATGGGCAAAGCCTACAAGGAGCGAGTCGAAAAACGACAACAAGCAAAGGAATAACGATCATGGCCGTCTCAGAGGTGATACTGAATCATGTACAGACGAGTTTGCGGGGCCGGAAAGGCGGGGAATACTCGCAAAAAGTAAAGGATCTGGCCAAGCATTATGGCGTACAACCCACATCGGTCAATCGCTGGGCGGCTATGGTGGGAGAGGGGCGACGGAAGGAACGGGCAACAAAGGGAACTTCCAGGGCGTCAGCGGAAATGTTGAAGGAAGCCTCGGCGCTCATGTTATCATCGCGGCGCACATCAAACGAGATACCCCTTCCCGCCTGCGATGCCAAGATGATCCTTGATGATTCGGGGATCGAAACGGGAGGCGTCTCGACAAGCTGGTTTCTCTCCCGCCTGCGTCAGGAGCGGATATCCGCCAAGGACCTGCTCAAACCCTCCCCCCATCAGCGTCTCCTTTCCGCCCATCCCAACCATGTCTGGCAATTCGACGTGACGAACTGCCTCCAGTATTTCCTCGATACGAAAAAGGGCCTGGGCGAACGGGATACAGAAATGACCCTTTACAAAAATAAGCTCGTCAAAACGGCCAAAACTATCAAAAAAGAACTGCTCCGGTATGCGGTGGTGGACCACTGCTCCGGGGCGTTTTTCTTCCAATACTTCTACGCCTCGGGTGAGCGGGCGGCGGACGGATCGGCGTTTCTGTTTACGGCCATGCGGCCCAAGGATGAACTGATCAAGCGGACCTGGAACGGTCAATCGGGGACGAAACTCGGCAAATACCGCCTTCACGGCGTTCCTTTCATGCTCATTGCCGACCGGGGATCCATCATGACGGCCAAGGCTAACCAAGCCCTTTTTGACGCGCTCCGGATCGACCTGCAACTGCACATGCCGGGGAACCCCAGGGCGAAGGGGGCCATTGAAGGACTCATGCACTATATCAACCGGTTTGAAGGACGTCTGAAGTTCCAGCGACCCGCCGACCTGGATGAATTGAACCGCTGGGCGCTCGACTGGTGCATCTGGGCCAACGCCGTCCCAAAGATGCGGGACGTAGCGCCCCGGTCGGTACTCTGGTCGTATATCACAGCGGAGCAATTGCGCCTGTGCCCCGACGAATCGCTATACCGCCTCCTGATCAAAGAGCCGACGATCCCCAGAACGGCGGACGGCTCACGGATCATCCAAGTGGACAATCGCTTTTATCAAATCGAAGATCCCCAGGCAGCAGGCCAGAAAGTCAACGTGGTCCGTCATCCCTACGAATACCCCAACATCGAAGTCCATTTCAACGGCTTTGTCTGGCTGTGCAAGCCCATCCCGGAGGATGAATACGGTCGCCTTACGAATGGCGTCCCCTACGGAACGTACAAGGGCATCAAACACACGGCAACGCAAAAGGCCAAGACGGAGATGGAGAAAACGGCGGAGACCTGGGGCCTCAAATGGAAAGGGACGGGAGACAAACGCATGGCCGAGGCCCCGCCGGTCGGGTTTGAATCGCCCCTCCGGATCATGGGCCATCAGGCTGACAAGGTGGGGAATCTGGAGTTTATCGAACGGAAGGGGACACCCCTGGATGTGAAGCATGCGGATCTGCCTGAGAACGCACCGTTGACGGTGGATGCGGCGGCGGCGGTGCCACGGGGCATTGCGGCAAGGAGAATATCGTTTGTGGAGCTTCTCAAGCTGCTCAGAGCGGAGATCGGCGTGATCACGCCGGAGCTGAACAGGGAACTCCGGGAACGGTATGAAACTGGTATCGAGATCAAAGAGGCGGAGGAGGTGATTCAGTCGATACAGGCAGGTACGTGGCCAGCGGATGAGTTCCGCGGCATGGAAGCGACGGGATAGAAATAATGGGAATACCGACTGTACCAGTAGAAGAATTTGTAGAGCGTGTGGCGGGCAAGATGGGCATGTGCCCTGCCTGTTTTAATATTGGTTGGGACACATACCTTGATCTCTTCGGGACATGTTCAAGGTGTGGATGGGTGTTGGAAGTAAAAACGCAGGAGGTAAGCGCGTGGGACGGCCGAAACTAATTGCAGTAACGCCATATCAGTTAGCGTTTGAACCAATCATTTTAAAGGAGCTTTGTGTGGACTGCGGGATCAGTCAGGCCAAGATCGGCCAGGAGACGGGGCTGTCACGGCCCTCGATCAACCTGACATTGAACCGGGGATACATACCTAAAGAGCGGCCCGATTTTACGGCAAAGGTCGAGGCCATGATCCAGGCAGACCGGAGGGCCATGCAGTGGCTAACATCCCGGCAGATGAAGATTTCAGATATTTGGCAGCCCCTGGGTAAGGATTTGCGGCATGTGAGCCCGGCGGCGGACAATCAGAAAATGTGGGCGACAAGACGGCATCCGGCAATGGTGCCGGGAGATCCGGAACGATTTATTCCCAAGGAGGTGGAAATGATCAGCCAGGAAGCAATGAAGTATTTTAAGATTTTTAGGAATCCTTTTATTGACGACATCCAGAAGGATTCGGACATTTTCATGAGCGAGGAGCACCGCTATATCGAGGCGGCGATGATCGATGCGGCACGTCACGGAGGGTTCCTGGCCGTGATCGGAGAGGTGGGATCGGGGAAAAGCGTCATGCGCCGTAAGGTTGTCGAGCAGCTCAAAAAGGACGGAGATGTCATAGTCATCTTTCCACAGATGATCGACAAGACGCGGGTCAATGCGGCCAGCATCTGCGATGCCATCATCATGGACCTGTCGGAGCAGAAACCGGTCATGAAGCTGGAGGCCAAAACCAGGCAGGTACACAAACTCCTCCTGGAGCGGGCGAAACAGGGCTTCAGAGCCGTCCTTATCATCGAGGAGGCCCATGACCTTCACACGAACACTCTGAAGTACCTGAAGCGTTTCTACGAGCTTGAAGACGGCTATCGGAAGCTTCTGGGGATCATCCTGGTCGGCCAGGTGGAACTGAAAAACCTCTTTAACGAAACGACGCATATCGAGATGCGGGAGGTTATCCGCAGGATCCAGACGGCAGAGATCAAGGGTTTGAACGGAAACACCAAGGAATACCTAACCATGAAGTTCAAGCGGATCGGCGCAAAGGTAGTCGATATTTTTGAAGACAGCGCTTTCGATGCCCTGAGCCGTCGCCTGACCACGAAGGACCGCCGAAACCAGATAATCAGTCACGCCTACCCGCTTATCGTGAACAATTATGCGGCCAGGGCCATGAACATGGCCTATGAAATGGGAGAGAAGAAAGTAACGGAAGCTGTGGTGATGGCGATCTGAAAGGAGCGAGGCCATGCTGAAACGAATCGTAACATACATTGAGAACGAACCGTGGGAAGCCGAGCTGCTGAAAAAGGAGAAGCGGTTGAAGGTCGCAAGTTGGGCTGTCATAGCCATTGCGGTTCTGTATTTCGGACCGCGTTGCCTCGCGGTATTAATGAGATGAAGGGATCTGAGATGAAACGAGAAAAACGATGGGCAAAGAATAAAGAAAAGCCGCGTCGAACCGAAGCGGGAACCGGTCAGCCCGATCTCTTTGCGGGGGTCACGGGCGAACGGCGCATCGGCAATGGAACCCACTGCCAGGTGCGAAGCGAACGGATCGACACGGCGGTTTGCATTGTACAACAAACCCGCGATCCCGGCAAGTGCCGAGGATGCGGCCAATTCAGGAAAGGATGATGTCATGCCTAAGAAGCGAATCTGGCGTCGTAAGGTTAAGGTAGATCTCTGGCCCTGTGCCGACGGCAAGTCTTGGAGTTGGTCGATCATGGCCAGCGCGTTTTATATGGAATGCGGCCCGAGGAGAAATCCTGAAACCGAGGAAGAGGCAAAAACAGATGTTAAATTCGTCTGCGATAACATGGGCCTGACGATTACCGAATGGCAGACGCTTAAAAATTGACGACAACAAATCAAATTGTTGTCAACAACAAGACAAGAAAGGATGAGACCATGAATTTAATAGACCTTGACGGATTGACAAAGGAATTCTCCTCTGCGCGTGAGCTGCTGACCGGCCGGGTCCGTGAATTGGAGAATCTTATTACCGCTATCAAGCGGCGCCGACTGCCGGGAATAAAGAGCGCCGTGAACACTGTCATGGAGAAACAGGCCAGCCTGAAGGCGGCTATCGAGGAAAGCCGGAGCCTGTTTGTAAGGCCCAAGACGATGATTATGCATGGTATCAAGGTCGGATACCAGAAATCGAAGGGGACGATCTCATGGGACGACAGCGATCAGGTAGTGAAACTGATTAAAAAACACCTGCCCGACCAGGCGGATGTCCTGATCAAAACCACGGAAAAGCCGATCAAGGACGCCCTCCTGAACCTCAGCGCCGCCGACCTGAAGCGGATCGGCGTCACGATCAGTGACGACGGCGATCAGGTAGTGATCAAGAGCACAGACTCGGAGATCGACAAGTTCGTGGATGCACTCCTGAAGGAAGATGACCTGAACGAGGAAAAGGTGGCGGCATGAACTCATACGTCGTTGGGTTTGCCTTTGATCACGGTAAAGAACATGTTCTCTTGATCCGGAAAAATAGGCCTCAATGGCAAATGGGCCGTTATAACGGAGTGGGAGGACATATCCGGCAGGGTGAAAAGCCTGTCGAGGCTATGGTCCGCGAATTTGCTGAAGAGGCCGGATATGTTACTCAAGTCAGTCAATGGAAGCCGCTTCTGAGGATCATCGACAAAGAAAGAGAACCGGCAGGCGAGGTTTTTTTCTTCTTCACTGAAATTGATATTGAGGCTTGCCGGTCGATGACAGACGAAAAAGTATTGATCTTCCCGGCGGTGTTACTGGACGCCTTAGACACGCTTTCAAACACGCAATGGCTTGTACCGATGGCGATGGATGAGGATTTCAAAGAGACGTTTTTAATTGAATATGAGGCAGAGCAGCCGCCTATCAGAAAGGAGAAGACACAGTGAATTTAATAATAATGCGAGAAGCCGGATATCAGGAAGCGATCGTCGGCTTGTCATTGTCGCACGGTATAACGTTCGAACGTGCCAAAGAAGTTGCGGTTAAGCTTGCCCCGAAGGATGGTGGGCACAATAAAGTCCTGGAGGCGATCACGGTATGGCTGGACGTCACGGCTCCACGCTACTGGTGGCAGGAAGCGGACACATACCGGCTGAGCAGCAAGCAATCTGGATCCACGATGCATACGATCCAGAAAAAGCACCTTGAACAATATGATTTTGAGGCGCCGATTTATCCGCCTACTCTTTTACATCTGAACGCCCTGGTCAGTGCGTACATGGAAAGCAAGTCCGTCGAGGATCTGGTTAGGCTCAAGAACGAGCTGCCCGAAGGCTTTTTGCAGCGCCGGATTTGGGTGATAAACTACAAGTGCCTGAGAAATATCCTGCTGCAGCGGACCACACACCGGCTCCCCCAGTGGAAAGCGTTTTGCGCCCATATCAGGGAGTACTCCCTGTATCCCGAATTGTTGTCGTAAGGGCAAAATAGACATCAATGGAGGGCATAATGGAAATAATAGACAGAAAGTTTGAAATTTTAGCGGTAAACCCGGTTAACGGGCATTTCTACACAGAACAGAATTCCTTGCTGCTTTGCGCCAAAGATAGGGCTGTTCCAGCCGCGCTTAAAGCATACAAGGCAGAATGTATCAGGATCGGCACTAATCAGGAACATGTCCAAAGCATCGAGCTACTGATTGGTCGAGTTGAGCAATATCAACGGAAAATAGAAAGCCGCATTCCTGATACCGTAGGCGGTGAAATACATCGGTGTTTACATGGAGTGGAGGCAACCTGATGCGGCTGGTTTGTCCAAGTTGCGGGGCCGTGGCCAGCGCGGAGGCATGGGTGAACGATTCGGCCATTCGGTATTTCTTCGACGCCCTGGTGCAGTTGCCCTCTCCGGTCCTGCGCCAGATGCTCGCGTACCTGGGATTGTTCCGCCAGGGGACGAAGGCCCTCCCCTGGCGGCGCGCTCTGGTGATTGCCCGGAGCCTGAAGGATCTGGTCGAAACGGGAACCGTTCACTGGCAAGGTGGCGAGACGCGGCCCTGTACACCGGAGATCTGGGGCAAAGCGATGGAGGCCACTATCGCCAGTGGACCGAAGGGACTGAAAAACCATAACTACCTGCGGCATGTGGCCTGGGAGACGGCGGCGGAATTGGCAGCCAAGATGGAATCAGACCGGGAAGCCTCCCGCCAGAGACGGCATCAGGAGAGAGAGGACAATCCCGAACCAATGTCCGACACGTCCCTTCAGGCCATTGCCGAGCTCAAGAAAAAGTGGAGGCAATCGTAAGATGAGACCAGCAGTCAAGATGATAGAACCAAAACAGGTGCAATTGATCCATATAGCAAAGGCCCAATGCGGTCTATCGAAAGAGAACTATGAGGAGATTATTGAGGCGCATACTAAAGGCAAGAAGTCGTCCAGCGCAGATCTGACGTACTTCGAAGCGGATGGGGTCATAAATTACTTTGTTAAGACCTTGGGTTTCAAGATTCAATCCAACTATATCCGTACCAGTGGTGCGGCCAGGCGCGCCCGCTGGCAACCGGCAAATGACCGTAAACGTGCCCGGCAGAATCCGCCTAACGTGATTCGCATGCCGTCGAGGGACCAACTGGATATGATCGATATCCTGGTAAAAAAAATCGCCTGGAAAGTTGAGAACGGATACGAACTGTGGCGGCGGAAATATATGAAGATTGACCGGATCAAAACGGCACAACAGGCGAATGATACCATCGAGGGGCTCAAGGGTCTGCTTGACCATCAGATTCAGGGGGCATAAAATGTCGGAGACTTGGCGTGATTATATCAAAACAGAAAATCTTCCTGAAGATTATCAACTCATAGTTGGTGCGATCGGTCTGGAGAATACCATCAAACTGGCGCATACTCTACCGAGCATCTACATTTACCTTCTGAGCCCGGACAAACTGTTCAAACCCGCCAAGGTCCAATACATTCTCGATCGCTACGCCCAGTCCTGTCCGGGAAAACCTTTTAACCATCGCCGTATTGCCTTGGAAACGGGCCTGTCCATACGCGAGATTTACGATATCATTGCCGCCCGCAAGGAAGAATCGAAACAGCAGTCCCTATTCGATGATGCTTGACTTTTTTCGCTGATAAGGCAATAAGCCAATTCATAATCCTAAAAAAGCCCCTTCATCTCCTGAAGGGGCTTTTTTGTGCACACCGCAAAAGACGTCCCTTTCGTAATCTGCCATAACCTTTCCCGCGCATACCTCCACAAATAGCCTGTTCGGATTCGAGTGGTGGAAGAGCCCGGGCTGGAGCCCTTCCCCACTCGAACCGACAGGCCCCACTTATGAAAGGAAAGGCTATGGCAAGTCGAGACATCAAGGATCTGGTTCCCGAACTCCGTGAAAAGGCAACCCTGTTCAGCGTGAAAATGAAGGCGGCAAATATCCCCTTTATCGTTACCTGCACGGCCCGCCTGATCAAGGAACAGTTTGCCCTCTATGCCCAAGGTCGGCATCCATTAAATTATGTCAACGGACTGCGCCGCCTGGCAGGCATGCCGCCAATTAACGCGAAAGAAAATCTCGTCTCCGTAACCTGGACACTCCAATCCAAACATCTCATCGATCTTGATGACATGGACCCCAAAAACGATCAGGCCCGTGCCTTTGATATCGCCATTATTCTTCAGGGAAAACCGATCTGGGATATGAAGGTAAACGTGAATCAAAACGAGATACCCGATTACACCGAAGCCGGATTGATCGGTGAAAGCATCGGCCTTATTTGGGGCGGTCGGTTCAAAAATGCCAAGGGGAAGCCACGGCCGGATTATCCCCATTTTGAAATCTAAAAATCTTAGGGAGCGCCCCGCCTGTTCCGTATTGAGACGCCGGGAGGGGCCACGCAGTAACACGCTCAACCCACAAAACGGCTCCAGGCAATAGGGCCTGGAGCCACAATTGAAACGGCACCGCAAAGCTGAAAAGGAGGCATGAAGCATGGAATGGAAAGACATCGGCAATTCGATCGTGACGATGGCCCCCGCCCTGGGCGGCTTGCTGGCACCAGTGACGGGCGGCGTCAGTGCGGGCATTGGCGCCGGTATCGCGGTACTGGGAAAAGCCTTTGGCTTGGGTGAAAACCCGTCTCCTGAAGAGTTAAAAACCGCCATTGCAGCGGATAACGACGCCTCCTTGAAGATCATGGTTGCGGAGAATGAATTCAAACTCCGGCAACGGGATCAGGACATCGATGAGATGAAAGCGCTGCTTGCTGACACGCAAAGCGCCAGGACGCGACAAGTGGAGAGTGAGAAAGCCACAGGCAACCGGGATGTCAATCTGTACGTTCTCGCATGGACGATTGTAGTCGGGTTTTTCGCTTTGCTGGCCTTCCTTCTCAAGATCCCCGTTCCTCCCGATCAGAACGGCGTTATTTTTATGCTTTTTGGTGCGTTATCCACTGGATTCGGCCAGGTGCTTCAGTATTTCTTCGGCTCCTCGAAGGGCAGCGCCCAAAAGACGGATCTCCTTGCCAAGGCCCCGGCGATAAAAGGCTAACTAATGACACCTGAACAGATTGCGGCACTCACGGCCATCGCGGCCATTGTCTCGAAGATAGGCACTTGGCCCCTGGGCTCTGTCCTGGCTGCCGTCATATTCGGCCCGTGGATTGTCATGTGGCTGCTGTCACGGTCCATGGAAAAGCGCCATCAGGCCGTGGTCGAGATGTACGAATCAAATGTCAAGCTGGTCGAGAGTTATCAGAAGATGGCGGGTGAACATGTGGACACGATCAGGCTAAGCACGGCGGCCACCACGGAATTAACGACATTCCTGCGGACCAAGGCCCCATGCCATCAATTGATCAATGCCAATATGATCTCAATGAAACGTCAAAAGGATGGACAATGAGCCTACAGAACGAAATGCGGCGGGTAAGGCTGACGAATCTGGAATACACCGCCAAGCGTCTGCGCGGCGAAATTGAGGCCCTGGCCCGGCTGATCTGCATCAACCTCGATTGCAGCCTGAAACGTCCCGAGGATTTGCCGATCGGCGATGTCGATACTCAGTTTGATGAGCTTAAGGCCAAATGGGGGGAACTGGCAGTTGCCATGTCCGAGATATCCAGGCTGGAAGAGGAGCTGAAGTAATGGCCGAAAAAGGCGCTCGCCCTCAATTGGAGCTCGTGGCCCGGCAGATGTTCATCGATGGACAATCGCTGACCGCCATAGAGATCGCCCTGGGCGTGTCTCGCCAAACCCTCTCGGTCTGGAAAGGGCAGACGAAAAAGCCGTCCGATGAGTTTGACGAATGGGACAAGGCCCGAGCGCGCAAAGCGACGTTTGGCCTTCGAATGGAAGCGCTACTGGAGCGCGAATTGACATTTGCCGAGGAACGGGAGGCTGGAGCCATTGAGGGAGGCACCCTGGACAATTTGTCCAAGCTGGGCGCCCTGGTCGTGAAGTTCCGGGCGCAGGATTCCCAAGGGGCCGGATACGACAAAGCTAAAGTCTTTTTAGAAAACCTGCAATGGATGGTTGCCTGGCTGCGGGAAAACGATCCGGAGGGGCTCAAGGTATTGGCGGCGGATTTTGATGCCATGACGATGCAGTTTAAAACGGAGTGCATGAATAATGGCAATGCGTAAGCGGCCCAATCTGACCGAAGGGCAGTTCGACAAACAGGTCGAGGAACTGAAGAAGTGGATTCGCGAAGCGGTTTCTCCCTTTGAAAACGACACGCCCGCAAAGCAGGCCGAACGCAAGAAGCGCGGGGAGACAGACCTGCTCTATTTCTTTGCTACCTATCTTCCGCATTATTTCAGTGTCGCTTTCGGCGATTTTCATTCCGAATGGCAGGAGATTACCGAGTTCAACGATCAGTTCGCCCTGGTCGGCGCTCCGCGTGAGCATGCCAAATCAACCTTTTTTACTCTGGGCAATCCGGTTCACAAGATCGTCTATCGCCTCAAACGATTTATTTGGCCGTGTTCCGACACGCATGAGCAGGCGGCCTCATTCAGCCTCCAGATTAAATTAGAGTTGGAAGAGAACCCGCGCATCAGGCACGATTTCGGCAACCTTAAGACAAAGAACTGGAGTGATGACGAGTTCGAAACGTCAAACGGCGTCATGGTCATGGCCAGAGGCCGTGGAGATAAAGTGCGCGGCATCCGTTACCGGCAGTTCCGTCCGGACATGGCCATCTTCGATGACATGGAAAATGATGAGACCGTCGAGAATCCCCGGACCACAAAGAAAATCATCAACTGGATACGCGGTGCGGTTTTGGGATCTCTGGGTAAAGGCTACTCCGCCATCATGGTCGGCAACCTCTTCCATCCGCTTTCCGCCATCTCCAAATTGATCGCAGAGGAAGACGACGAAGGCCAGCGCCGGTACGTCTCCAAAGTCTATGACGCCATTCTCGATGAGGGCACGCCCGAGGAGCGCCCCCTGTGGCCCGCACTGTGGCCGATGGAAAGGCTCATGCAAAAGAAGCATGACACCGGCACTTATACGTTCAACAAGGAAATGCGCAACAAGGTCGGTACAGAGGATACCCCTTTTCCGGAAGAGCAGGTCAAATATTACGAGCGGATCGAAGTGGTCAATCGCAAGCTGTTTTTTGCAACCGCAATAGACCCGTCCGGGACGGCCACGACTGGAAGCGACTTCCGGTCCGTCGTTACTTTTGGTCTGGACCCCCAGACAATGGTTTTCCGTTGTATGCATGCCTGGATCAAGCGTCGGACCGTCGGTGAAATGTTCGCCGCCGCCTATACGCAAAACGATCAATATCCGGGAGTATGCCCCATTGAAGAAAACATGTTCAAAGATTTTCTGCATGAAGCAATCATGAATTACGCCAAGGATGTAGGACGTTTTCTCCCATGGGCTCCCATGCAGCACAATACAAATAAGATTGCCCGAATCGTCGGTACCTTCGCGTATCTCTGGGAACACGGGAAAATACTGTTCGAGAAAAATCAGAGTGATCAAAAGATCTTGATCGAGCAATTCGTCTACATCTTCAACCCTACTGTGCATGACGATGGTCCGGACGCGGCGGAAATGTCTGTCAGCAGTCTACAAAAAGGATACGGCATGGCTGTCGAGTATGAAACAGTACGCCATAGAGAATCCTTTAAAGGACTGACCAGGGGGGCATGGTGATGATGAAAAACACGTCCCGTATAAAAATGCCCCAGAATCGATTTGCAGACCTATCCGGCCACAACGAGGCGCGGATTTCGTTGACACTGTTTATAACTATGTCAACGGGCGCCAAGCAGGGGAATTTGACATGCTGCTAGACCAGTTTGGCAGGGAAATAAAATCCAACAAGCCGATCCTGGAGGAAGTGGCTGTCCAGTCTATCCGGGACCGGTATGCATCATACCCATCCCAGGGGCTCACACCGCAGAGACTTGCGACGATCTTCAAGGAAGCCGACCAGGGCGACGTGACTCGCCAGGCGGAACTGTTCGAGGAGATGGAAGAGAAGGATCTACACCTGGGCGGGATTCTGCAAACACGGAAACTGGCCGTAACGGGTCTGGACTGGGAGATGCTCCCGGCATCCGATTCGGCGGAGGATAAGATGATCGCCGCTGCCGCCAAGGAGATGCTCGAATATGTAGAAAACTTGGAAGACGCTCTCAAGGATACGATGGATGCCGTCGGTAAGGGCTTCAATGCCCAAGAGATCCTCTGGGACATGTCTGAAGGGCAGGTATGGGCTAAAGAGATAAAGTGGATCCATCAAAGGCGTTTTACCTTCAACACTGCCACAGTGCTTTTGGAACATCCCCGCCTTCTCACGGACGCCAGCCCGACCTGGGGTGAGGAGTTGCTGCCCAACAAGTTCATCGTTCACAAGTACCGAGCCAGATCCGGGGCAACGGCACGCGGCGGATTGCTGAGGCCATGCTCTTTTATGTACCTGTTCAAGAATTACGACATCAAAAACTGGGTGATTTTCAACGAACTGTTCTCTGTGCCCATGCGGGTGGGGAAGTATAAACCGGGCGCGGGTGCGGAAGAAAAAGAAGCCCTCAAACGAGCCGTCTTCAACCTGGGCGTTGATGCCGCCGCCGTGATCTCGGACAATACGATCATCGAATTACTCGAGTCGACGCGCCGGGGCGATGCCGGTGTATATTCCGCCCTGGCCGAGTTTTGCGATAAGGCCATGTCCAAAGGAGTGCTGGGGCATACGGGCAGCTCCGACAGTACGCCGGGAAAGCTGGGCGGCGAGGACCAGGCTAAACTGGTTCGCCAGGATCTCAAGGCTGACGATGCGAAGGCACTCACGAAAACATATAAGTTCCAGCTCCTGAAGCCCTGGGTCGCCTTCAATTTCGGCCCTGATAAAGGCGTCCCGATATTGAAGTTTCATTATGAGGATGAAGGAGATCTTGAAAAGATTGCCAGGATCTATGGGGTCCTTGTCAAAGATGCCAATTTTGAGGGCATACCGGAGACACACGTGAATGAACGCTTCGGGATTCCTCGGGCAAAACCGGGAGAAAAGACCCTGCGGTCCGCGCAGATGTTTCCAACGGGGACAGATCCAAATCCGTCCCCGACCTCGGTCGTCGCGAATAAGCGCCTGGTCGTAATGGTCAATGCCGGCGCCGATGGCGAGACGGACTGGGTGGCGCGCTACATGGAACGCCTCGGCCCTTCCCTGCAGAACGTCAGGGCGTCAGCCCTTGACGACATCGAGGGGTGGCTGCGATCGCTTTCATCGCCGCCGCCGCAGGATCAGTTTATCACGAAGATCGAAGGGATGCTCGGCGCCTCTTTTGCCACTCTCGACAAAACGGCCGTCAGCGGAATGGTCAATGAGATCTACCAGGCATATCGTGCCGCTCCAGGGATCGGCCTTGTTTTGGGAGGGCCGGATACACGCGCCATAAACTTTCTGGCAAAGCTCGATAATTTTTACATCTCCTCATATTTCAAAAATTCCGACGCCCAGGCTGTCGTGAAAGATTTTTTAAAGGAGCAATATCTCGGCCAGGGCGCCGGAATCTTCGGACGGGGCACACCGGAAGATACGCAGGCTTTCCGGGATCTCTTCAGCCAAAAGCTTGCCGAAGTGGAAGACTGGCAGCTTCAGCGTATCGTAGATACGTCCGTCCAACGGATTCGAAACTGTGCAAGCGTTTCACAATTCCATGAAGCGGGCATCGCCGAAATAGAGATCTACGAACCGCTGATGGATTGCGCTTTTTGCGCGTCCATGAACGGCCGCGTCATCAGCGTCCCGGTCGCTTACCAAAAAATGACGGAACAGACGGCTATGAGCGCGGAAGAGTACAGCGCCGACCTTAAAAAAATACCGCCGACGTTGGCAAACCTGGGCAGCATTGTCTCCAGCGGGCTGCTGCCGCCGTACCATCCCCATTGTCACGGCAAGGTGATCAAGAGGGTCAAATGAAGGATTTCGAAATTAAACTACCGGATATGGCCGCGTGGGCCCGCAATCTCGAAGCGGACTTTCTTGGCGCCCGTCGGGCGGGGATGATCAATATCGTTGCGGACATAGAGGCGCTCGCCGTTAAAGGGGCTCCGAAACGAACGTCAAACCTGGCCAACTCCGGCAGCAGCAATGTCAATGAGGGTGGGACAAAGGGAACGATTACCTTCAGTGCCCCGTACGCGGAGTTTGTTCACGAGGGGACCGGTCTTTACGGCCCGCATAAGACGAATATAGTCCCGAAAAACAAAAAGGCCCTGTTCTGGCCGGGGGCGGGACACCCGTTCGGGTCCGTCAAAGGCATGGTGGGACGCCCCTTCTTGATGGATGCGGCGAAGGCAACCGATCCCAACAGGTCGTTTACCGAAGGGGTCAATAACTATCTGGCGCTCGGAAGAGGACGGTGATCATGGGAAATACGCTCGTTTTAATATGCAAGGAAGTGGCGGGAGTCCCGGCGGAAATCCAGGTGATTCCCTTCGGAAACATCAATACGCCGAAAGGTCCGTTCACGCTCGATGACGAAAGCGCGCAGGGCGTGGTCGCGGCCTTCGAGGCGCAAAAAAATGACATGGTCATCGATTACGAACACCAGACCTTGATGGGAGTCCAGGCACCCGCGGCAGGGTGGATCAAGAAACTGATCAACAAAGGCACCGACGGCGTCTGGGCCGTTGTCGAATGGACGGAGCGGGCAAAAGAGTATCTCGCCAATAAGGAGTATCGCTATGTCTCCCCGGTTTTTTTGAAGCGTAAATCAGATCACAGGGTTGTGCGGCTGATCAATGTGGCCCTGACAAACGAACCGAACATCGACGGGATGGTCCCGCTGATCAATAAAAGCTCGGAATATCAATTTGAAACCATCAATCAACGCAAGGAGGAAGATACTATGAAGGAGCTACTGAAGTTGCTCGGACTGGCCGAGACGGCAACGGAGCAGGATGCGATCATGGCGGTGAACAAACTGAAGGAACCCGTTCAGATCGTGGCAAACAAGGGTGTGCTGACGGCGCTGGGGCTCTCCGAGGCCGCCACGGAGGCCGAAATTACCGGCACAATCATGGCCATGAAACAGTCTCATGGCCAGGTCGGCACGTTGGCCCAGGAGGTCGCGCAATTGAAGGAGCAGATGGGCGCGAATGCTGCGACGGAGCTGGTGGCCCTGGCCATGAAGGAGGGGAAAATCACCCCCGCACAGAAAGAATGGGCGGGGGAATACGCCAAGCGCGACATCGAAGGATTCAAGGTGTTTGTGGCCAAGGCCCCGGTTGTAGTCGTCATGGGCAAAGTGGTCGGCAACGAAAAGCCGGCCGAGGGTGCGCTCGATGAGACCCAGGCAATGATCAACAAGCAATGCGGCGTCGATGCCGAGACGTACAAAAAGTACGGTCCGAAGGAACAGCAATAGATGGCTTTTCATCCGGCGTGACAGTTCCGGATACGGCCTAAACCAAAAAATGCTTGGAGGAATTTCAATATGACGGCTTTAACGCAGGACAAAAAACTCGAATACAAGGAAGGGGTGGAAGTGCCCGTCCCGATCAAGACGCTTACAGAGATCTTCGCGGGCTCGTTCCTTTGCGTGGATGCAACCGGCTGGGGAGTTCCCGGAGATGATGCGGCGGGCCTCATTTTCCAGGGAATCTCCCGGACCTACGTCCCGAGCACCTCGGGCAATGGCTCCGCCACGGCGATCGCCCGCAGGCGCGGTCTGGTCAAGGCAACACTGGCCACGGCGATCACGCAGGCCAATGTCGGCGATAACGTGTTCCTGGTGGACGATCAGACGGTCGATCTGATCGGAAACGTCAATAACGGGATTTTCTGCGGTGTGATTGCGGAATACATCGATACCACACATGCGTACATCGACATCGAACCCGCGATCAAGCAGGCGGACGTTGCCAGCCACATCGCAGACGGGAGTAATGCCCATGCCGCCTCGGCGATCTCCGCCGTCGCAGGTGGTCTTGCCATTCCGGCCAATGCCCAGCTCGCCCTGGCAGAGATCTACCAGCATATAAAGTCGATTCAGGGATTTATCCCGATCCCGCTGACTTCCTTCAGGGAACTGGCGGCAGGGGTATTCATCAATGCCGCCGGTAATGGTGGGATTCTGGCCACCGACACCACCCCGATCTTGACCAACATCGCGGATGGCGATGCGATGCGCCTTGCGTGGGCTGCGGGTAACACCGATCAGATTGCGGCGCAGGTCATTCTCCCCCCGGACATCGACCTCACAGCAAATCTGGTCGTGCATTTCCTCTGCTCAAAGGACGCGGATGCCAACGTTGTGCACATCGACGGCGAGGCGTATTTCGGAGAATCGGATGGCGACTGCTTCCCCGCCGCTGGGGCATCCAATCTCATCACCCAGGTCAAGGCGGAATTAACGGCGACGATTGCTCTGGCGGACCTGCCGGCAAATCAGACCGATGCCAATATGACCCTGGTCGTGATGCCCGAGGCGCACGCCGGGGATGCTGTCTATCTGCACGGAGTCTGGCTCGAGTATAAGAAAAAACTGCTGACCTCGTAAAGGGGAGACGAAATAACGACGGGGCGCGGCCTACCGCGCCAACACCATAAACCATTGATTCAAGGAGGATAAAATCATGATCATCAATCAGGGCGCACTTACAGGGATATACGGCACATTCAGTACAATCTTTAACCAGGCCCTCGATAAGGCCGAAAGCATGGTCGATCTGATTGCCATGCGAGCACCTTCTTCGGGTGCATTCGTGGATTACACGTGGCTCGGCTCTCTCCCGATGATGAAGGAGTGGCTCGGCGAGCGCGTTATCAAAGATCTGTCCGCTCACCATTACATCGTCCGAAACAAGCGGTTCGAGGCGACCGTCGCGGTTAACGCCGATCATATCGAGGACGATCAGGTCGGAATCTATGCCCCGATGATTGCTGAGCTGGGCCGCGGCGCTAAGATCCATCCCGACATCCTGGCGTTTGCACTCCTGGCGGCGGGATTCACGACCCCCTGCTACGACGGCCAGTATTTTTTCGACACCGACCACCCGGTCAACGGGGTATCCGTTTCCAACACGGGCGGCGGGGGGGGAAATCCCTGGTTTCTCCTGGATCTATCCCGGTACATCAAGCCGGTGATCCTACAGGTGCGTAGGCCGCCCCGCTTCGTGGCCCAGGATCGTCCGACAGACGACCGCGCCTTCATGCGGAACGAATATGTTTACGGCGTTGATGATCGGAAAAACGTCGGGTTTGCCCTCTGGCAGCTAGCGTATGGCTCGAAGGACACGCTCAGTGAGGCCAACTATATCGCGGGGGGAGACGCGCTGACAGCGCTTAAGAACGATGAGGATGTCCCCCTGGGTATCAAGGCCACCCACCTGATTGTCGGCGGCACAAACAGGACTGCGGGGATGGAGCTCGTCGAGAAGATGAACAAGGCAGGCGGTGAGTCGAACATCTGGTACAAAACGACGCAGCTCGTTGTCTGCCCCTGGCTGACGTAGGAGGTCCCCGCGCGAGATGCGGTCGATCAATCATAAGGGGCGGGCCGTCCCGCCCCCGATGCAGAAAGGAGCAATCTATGAAAATCAGTATCAAGTCCGTCCCACCGAATTTTCGCAGGGCCGGGAAGGAATTCACGCGAAATCCCATTGTCATGAATGTGGATGACACAACCGTCGCAATCCTGCAGGCCGAGCCGATGCTGACCGTCGAGGTGATTCATGTTCCCTTGTCTGACACGCTGGTCGATCCCTGCACGGGTCCCGGTATCGAGGTATCGGCGGGGGTCGAAGAGCGGCCGGACAACGGCGATCCGGGTGAACAGCTCGGTCCGAGCGGAATGCCTCCGTGCAAGGAGATGGTCAATGAAGATGCGAGCGAGAAAAAGCCGTTCAAACCGGCCAAGAAAGGCAAGTAGGCATGCCGTACTGCACGCTTGATAATATCAGGAACCTTTTGCCGGAGGAGACGATCATCCAGCTCACGGATGACGAGAACCTGAGCCCGGCGGCCATTGATCCAACGGATGAAGACCATGCGGCGATCATCGGCCGGATCGATGAGGCGATCGCGGCGGCGGATGCGACGATCGATGCCTACTGCCAAAGTCGCTATCCCGTGCCCCTTTCGCCCGTCCCGCCTAAGATCAATCAGCTTGCGGTGGATATCGCTATCTACAATCTCTATTCCCGCCGCGATATGGGAATGCCGGAGATCCGCGCGGAGCGGAATAAAGAGGCCATCCGGTTTCTTGAAAAAGTGGCGGATGACAAGATTAAACTGGGGGTCTCGACGCCGGCGCCGGTCGGGGCGGATACCTGCATGAGTTCTGAGGCAAGCACGCGAGTTTTCACGAGAGACAAAATGAAAGGGTTTTAAATGATCGATGAATATCAAAATGGCATCATCGAACAACTGGAAACCATAACGAGCGTGAAGACCGTCGATATCTGGCAGGGTGACATCGAAGAGCTTCTGAAGACGCCCCAGGGCCTGCCTGCCCTGAATGTGGTTTACCGGGGCGCGGACTTTGAGGAAAAGCAGACCGACGGCGGCCATACAATGAATTTCATGATCATACTGGTCGGGAAAAATGTACGGAGCCGCAAAGCAGGGGTGTCGAGTTGCAATGCGATCATCGAGGCAGTTAGGGGAGTGCTGATCGGATACCAGGTTGAGGGTTTCGATAAGCTTTGGCCGGTCAGTGAAGATCTGATGCTCGCAAGAGGCGGCATCCTTGTCTATGCCTTGAATTATAAGACGAATAACGTTCTGCCGTAAGGAGGAAAATGACCATGTACCAATTAAAACTAGGAAGCGAATCGTTTACCGTCGTGGATGGCCCCTATGCCGGGAAGACGTATAAGCCCGGCCAGGCCTACGCGGATGTCCCGCCGCAGGAAATGGGGCGGTTTCGGAAAATCAAGGAAGAGGCGCCGGATAGCGGGACAGGATTCAAACAGATCCGCGCCGAGGCGACCAAGGCAAAAACCAACGAGGGGGCTGCGGCTTTGGCTCCGGAAAACGGTGAGGTGAAATAATGAACACTCGCAGCTATATGGCCACGCATGACCTGATCGCCGTGTCCGCGTATGCCAAGGAAACGGCCATCAACACGGAACAGACGCTGGATCTGACCCTGCTATGTGCCCTGGGCGACATACCTAACCTGGAATACCGCCGGGAGAACAATGAAAGCGAGGCGACGGGCAAAGAAGAACCGGATACCATTTACGATCTGGGGGCAACGGCAAATCTGTCCATGAATTTCGAAAAGGCGCAACCCCAGCACTTTGCGTTTCTGACGTCCTATGGTCTGGGGGTGAGCACCCCCGCGGCTGCCGGCACGGGCGGATATCAGCACACCAATACCCCGATCGACGGGGATCTGGATGCGGATCGATCGCTGCCGTCCTTCACGTTTGCCGTCCGCTATGGGAAAACAGTATTGAAACGGCTATTTGCCTCCGGATTTGTGGATTCTCTTACGGCGACATTCGCCCGGGATTCATGGGTGAAATTGACCGGATCAATCAAGGCCACGGGCAAGAAGACGGACAACGTCGTTGAAGAAACGGTAAACGCCTATATCGACGGAACATCCCTTACTCTGGCGGCCCTCGGCGTCGAAGGCGCTGACGCAGCAACGCGCCTTAACAATGTCCAGCGGATCAAGGTCGAGCTGGCCACAGGTGTCTGGACGGAAGTCGCCTATTCCGCTGTTTCCGATGCGGCCCCTGCCGTAATCACCATCACCGCTCCGGGCGCCGCGCATACCCTCAAAGACTTCAAAATCCTTTACATTGCGGCAGAGTCCGGGTCCGCATGGATGACCTTCCCCGCCAGGGTGAATGAAACGCCACTACGGGTCTCCGAGATGACCGTGATCGTCGGCGGCGTCTGGGGTGGATCGGCTTTTACCGGCGGCCGGGAATTGCAGGCGGAAATGAAGTCCATCGAATGGAGCTTCAACAATAACATGGAGATCTCGTTCGTTCCCGGCGGCGGCGGGGCCTATGCTTCCCGGGCGCAACGGGGCGGCCGGACGCAAAAGATTAAGCTCGATCGGGAGTTCCGGGAATTCATTCTCCAGCAGCACATGGAGCTGAACGATACCCTGGGCCTCTACATCCTGGCCGAAGGGGCGTGGTACGACGGAACGTCGCACAAATACCAGGTCGAGATCATTTTCCCGAAGGTCGGCGTTCTGTCGGCGCCAATCGCTGTAGACGGCAAGCGCCTCGGTGAATCGGGAGATCTCCAGGTGCTGGAAGACGACACCTACGGCAGCGTCATCGTCAAAGTGAAGAACAAGCAGGCCGCCTACGCGGCATAACCAAACACATGAAAAAGAAAGGATTAAACTCATGCCCCGTGAATTAAGCAATAGCCCCTGCGAAGTGACATTCGATGACCGGATATCGGGTGACAAGATCACTCTCTACTACCGCACGCCGACAACGGCGGAGCGGGTGAAATATACGAACGGCTACGTTACCAGGCAGGGTAATAAAATTGTCTCTACGGTAGGAGAACTCCGGATGAGGGCCGGATCTGCGATTTTGACCGGGTTTAAAACGGGCGCCTTCTCCGTTCCCGGCAAAGGCCTGATCTCCTCAACCCCAACTGACAACGATTACGATCCCGAATGGAAATCGGCCGTAAAGCAATACGCCCCGGACGTCATCGAAATGTTGGCGGTCATTGCGTTTGAATCGTCTCTGGTGCGCTCCGCAACCGCGAGAGGAGACGAACTGGAGATTTTACCGGCGACAGAGGACGACTGGAATGAATCGCCCGATTTGGGCCTAGAAGCGGCGGGCGGCGCCCCCGAAGGCGCCAGCGCGGATAACGGTGTGGATGGCGGCTCCCCTTTGGCTTAGACCTGGCGGCGATACGCCGGGGGCTCTGCGATGAGCTTGTTGAGGAAAAATGCCTGAAGGGGGTCGACGCCGACCACCACAAATGGACATGCGATAATTGCCCGGAGAAAAAGAAAAAACCGTCGGATATCAGCGAATACACGGCCAAGATATTTCGACTGCGTCACTTGAAAATGGCCGGTTATCCCCTACGGGCCGATGATCTTACCACGGAAGAATGGGAGGATCTCGGACAAGTTGAAGAGTTTACGCAGCAACGAAACCGGGAGAAGGAACAAACGAACCTGATCAACCTTTTGAAAAGAAAATAACATGGCCAACATCAACACCATCGCCGTTCAGTTAATCGTCAAAGACGACGGCTCCGTCGTGATCAAGCAGTTTGCAAATAACGCAGAGCAAGCCCTGGGCAAGACCGGGGCATCTGTCGGCAGCGCGAACAGAGCACTAGACGAACTCAAAACACACTGGCTTGCGGCAACCGTAGCTGTTGCCGGCATGAGCTACGAACTCGGTAAAGCTATTAATGCCTCATTGGAGATGGAGCGAATTACGTCAACAATGAAAGCTGTGGCCGGTACGGCGGCAGGCGCTGCCGCCGCGTTCCAATTTGTGCGCCAGGAGTCCGATCGACTGGGGCTGGTGCTGAGCGATACGTCCCTCGCGTACGGGAAGTTTGCCGCCGCGACTAAAAATACCTCCCTGGAGGGTGAGGGAGCAAAGAGGGTCTTCTCCGGCGTCTCCGAGGCTGTAACCGCACTGCGTCTCAAGACCGATGATGCCAATGGGATTTTCCTGGCCATGTCTCAGATGATGAGCAAGGGGCGGATCTCCGCTGAAGAGCTATCTGGCCAATTGGGTGAGCGCCTCCCCGGCGCCGTCAGGCTGACCGCCGAGGCTATGGGGATGTCCACGCAGCAACTCCTTAAGCACATGGAAAATGGCGAGTTGATGTCCGAGGACGTCCTCCCGAAGCTTGCCGATCAACTGCACAAGACATATGGCGCCGCTGCAATGGAGGCGGCCCAGGGCGGACAGGCGGATATCAACAGGTTCAATAATTCGTTATTTGAAACGCGGGCAGCTATCGGTGATGCCGTCATCCCCGTATTCACAGATTTATTGAAGCTGATCGGCAACGCCGGCGCTCCCATCCAGGCATTTATTGGCGGGCTTAAAATGTCCGTCGTCGAACTGTATGGTTTTGTCGACAAGACGATGGCGATCCCGAAGATGATAAAGGGCGCCTTTGCGGGCGCCAACAAAAACGACATGTCCGAATATGGGCAGTTCGGGGCTGAGCTTTATGGCTCTGCGGGTCCGGAAAAGCATCTGAGCGAATGGGACAAGATAAGCGCGAACGTGAAGGCACAAAAGGATGCAATCTACAATCAGATGACAAGGAACGCGGACCTCGCGCAGTCCGCGCCGGCGAAGGAACTGTCTGCCCAGGAAAAAGCGACAAAGAAGATAATCGAGCTGACCCAGGAGGCCGCGGCGGCCATCAAAAAGAAAAACGACGACACCTATGCGGGTGCGGAGAAATTATTGGCGGCAAATATTGCCAAATACAGACTGGCAGGCGTCGACGAGAAGACCATTGCGGAATATTCAGCGACGCAAAGGACCATGATCAACCAGAAATATCATTCGGACACAGAAAAGGCCTTTAAAGCCGCCGCCAAAAAAAAGGCAGAGGCCGAAAAGGACCTCACCCTGGAGCTGGAAAAGACCATTGTCGACCGCAAAAAATACGAGGGATCGTTCTCTGAATGGAAGGCCGCTGAAATAGAAACAGGATTTCAAAAATATAGGGAAGCCGGGGTTTCTGAAGTGCGGATTGCCGAACTCCGTAAAGAAAAGCTCATCAATGTCAACAAGGAGATCTACGACACATACAAAAAGGCCCTGAAATCCTGGGAGGATGACACAAAAAAGAAGCAGGCGGACATGATGGCCGCGGACGAGAAAGCCGCCGCCGATACGAAAAAAAGGGCGGAAGATCGGCGGGCAGCAATGCGCAACCTATACAAGGATCTAGAGCAATATTCCGGCAATTACTATGATGTAGAAAAGGCCCTTATCGATGATCAGGCGGAGAATTACGAAAATATCCTCATCGATGAAAAAACCAGTGCCGAGGATGCGGCGAAGTTTGAAGTCGCAATCGCAACATGGAGAACTCAAGAACTTAAAAAACTGGATATCCAGAAAGGCAAATCCTCTGACAACTTCTTTGAGGGAATGAAGGCCGGGATTGGGGAAATCGAGCTGGCCCAAAAGAAGTGGGGCTCCGTTGGGCTGGCAACCTTTCAGGCCATGTCCTCCGGCATGGCCACCACGTTTTCCAACGTTTTTGAGGACGCTTACAAAGGGGATCTCAAAAGCATTAGCGACTACTCTACGGCGATCTGGGACACGATGCGCCAGACGTTTTTTAAGTCCGCGACGGAGATGGCTGAACAAAAGATTATACTTTTCTTGCAACCAGACTGGACTGACGACGGCAAATCCACGCTGGGGATTATTGATAAACTCCTCGGTTATGCCGGGGTGGCCAGCAATTTATCATCCTATTTTTCTTCTGATAGTGGAGGAATGACAGACGCCGCCGGCACTGTGTTTGGGTCGGCAGACGAACTGTTTGCTGCTTCGGGCGGTGGCATGGTCCCCGGTACTGCATTTGGTGGCGATTCTCCGGCGAATGACACAGTCCCCGCATGGCTATCTCCCGGGGAGTTTGTTGTGCCAAGAACTGGAGTCAATGCAGATACGAGAGAAATCCTGGAGCATATCCGTAAGTTTGGGAAAGCGCCGGGTTATGCATCGGGTGGCACGGTAGTGCCGATGACGTATGATTGGCTAACCGGCCAGATGATAGAGGATGTTAGCAGCGTGGAGTACGCCCAGCGAGGCAACGAAGAGTATGCCGCTGCTGTGCAATGGTGGGCAACTGCCAGCGAATCAGAAAAGGCGGCGGTTATCGCTCGAAACGCCTCGTATCTAAGTGGAGACAGCGGGTTTGGCGGGTTTATGACCAACCTTATCCAGGGTCAGATCGGCGGGGCAATCGCTGCCACGGGGCGGACAATCGGTGAAGGAATCGACTCGAATATCGAAGGAACAGCGAAAATATTAAGTTATGTTCCACAAGCGGCGGGCGCTGTAATGATGGCCTCCAATCCCGCAGGTTGGGCGGCAGCAGCGGCATGGGCAGCAGCAAATACCTATGCCAAGCAACTTGCCGAAAGCAGCGGCAAAAATATAAATCCTACCAATGCGGCAATCGCGGCAGCGGCAGCGGCGGTTTCCTCGTATTTGAGTACCACTCCTGAACTGTCGAGCATGAGTAACATCCAGATTGCAAAAATGGTAGGCGGAATAGCGATTAAATCACTCCTGAGTGCGTCAATGGATAAGGGCGCGCCGGGGGCCGGTATGGGATCAATTGGGGACTCAGCCCTGAACGGGGCGTTGACCCTCTCCCTCTTTGGAGGCGATGGCGGCGGAGCGGGGGATATTCTCAATAAGTTATTTGCCGGCATATCCGGATCAAAAATTATCTCGGCCAAAAACGGACTTGCTTATGTTGAGAATGATAACACTCTGATCAATGCCCACGAGGGCGAAGGAATACTGACCAAGGAGCAAAATGCCCAGCGGCTGTGGGGTGGCGGAATTGCAGGAATGTTTGGATCATTGGCGGGACAATCGTTGACGGAGACAGGGCTTTCAGAAAAGGATCAGATAACCCGCATGTTTTCAGTTGGTGCTGCTCCCGTCGCGGATCCGGTTCAGTCAATCGCTGATTTGATTCCTGCATATATCGCCCCGGCGATTGCCAGCATAAGTGCTCAAATACCCGCATCCATAGCAGCGGCTTTTGTTCCGGCAAGTTCGTCATTCATCCCCTCAAATATACCGCAGTCGCAATTTGATGAATCTATGGGAGCAAGTCCCGCGCGCGGATCTGGGAGCACGAGCGGGATGACCGCTACCAAAACAGGTGGCGGCGGTAAAAGGATGACGATCAATTTTAATTTCCCAAACGCCGTTGTGGTAGACAGGAACGCTGTCAACGAGCTGGCCGATATGATTTATCCGCGGCTCAAAAAGCTCGAATCATGGGGGCACTAAATGGCAAAGTGCCGTTTTCTTTACGATAATCTGATCACTGCCGAATCCATGATTTCCGTCTCCTCCCTGAAACTGGGGGTCGTGACGACGGCCCTGAAAGAGGGAACCGGGGCGGCGGTGATAACGCCGTCCGGAGACTTTACGGGCGCGGTCGATCTTGAGTGTGTCGTCGAGATAGACGCATTGGGGACTGGCGAAATCGGATCATCGACATTTAAGGTTTCCTACGACGGCGGGGCAACCTGGGCCGCCACTGGGATAGCCACGGACGATGATGATATCTCATTGAGTTATGGTTTCAAAGTAAAATGGGCAGGCGGCACGGGAGCTGATTTTGTGGTCGGCGATAAATGGTATTTCAAGGGCATCAACCTCTATAATCCCGGCAAGATGCTGGATTTCGACCGTGATAGCCGCTATCGTTCGGACGATTCGGACGCCGAAAATACCATCACGATCCATAGCACCGTTGCCTCCCAGGTCAAGGCCGTGGTTATTGGGGATCATAACCTGACCTCCACGGCGACAATCACCCTGCAGGCGGATGCGGCGGCCACATTCGACAGTGGCGTCGGGGGGGCGCCGGAGTTATCGGAGTCCGTCACCTGGGCCGCAGGGAAAATCCTTCATTACCTCACCACAGCCTACACCAAGGCATATACGCGGCTCAAGATCCAGGATACCGATAATGCCGATGACTATATCGAGATCGGGGAGTTGTTCCTCGGCTCCTACATGGAGTTATCCAAAAATTTCAGAGAAGGTTTTGGCGAAGAGCCGGGCTTCTTGATGGACGCTAATGCCACCTCCTACGGGGTGGATCGCGAGAGATTTTACAGCGAGAGCAAAGCCCTGACCTATGAATTCGAGCGTATGCCATCGGCGGACCTGACCCTCAAACGGGCGTTTGTTACAGCCCTCGGAAGCCGAGCGACCGGCGTTTTCAAGCGGTTCTGGTTCAATGCGGATTCGGCCACGCCGGCGGATGTCATATTGGCAAAACTGATTTCCTGGCCGCACACACATAATACCATCAGTTATTACGATATGCCGCTGCAATTAACCGAGGTTTTGAAGAGCATATAAAATGTATCACATCCCTATAGCAACCCATAATCGCATTGTCCGAGGTGAGATCCCGATCCTCTACCTGAAGATCGCGACACACCTGGGCGACCGGGTGTATGCGAAAAAGACGATCACCGTGGCGGCGATCGCCGGGAGTTTGGGTTGTCTGCCCCGCGTCCTGGATTTCGGGACGTTCGAACGAACCCTGGGCCCCAAAAAAGACAACCTCCTGGCCTCCTACACGCGCAAACAGCAGCAGCATATCTCCGTCGCGTTGGACAATGCGGACAAGTATTTTTCGATCCTTCTGGGGAAAGAGCCGTTCCTGTCGCGCCCAATCAGCATCTGGATAGGCTTTGAAGACGAGCCGGTGGCGAACCATATCAGCATTTTTCAGGGGAAGATTTCCGAAGTCTCTGCCCTATCGGTCTTGAGCATCGAGGCGGATGAGAAATCCTCAAACAGCCCGTCCGGGGTCACTCTGGACGACACTTATTATCTGCATCGGGCCGGGAAATACGCGAACCCGCTTAACACCGCTGACCTTTTGCCGATTGTTTACGGGGACTGTTCAGACGGTGATGAGGGCGTCTGGACGCTCCCCTGCATCGACATCGTAAATCATGTCTATTGTTTTTCGGATAGTCCGGTACTGGGTACCGGGAACGCGATCAACATCTATTCCGCCGGGATCCTGGTGGATCCGGCGAACTATACTTTCAATCCATCACACGATTTTGAACCGCCGGTCCCCCCGCCTGCGCTCCATGTGCAAAACATGAACATCGCCACGGTAACATTCACGGCGGACCAGGGGACAAACGTCATTACGGCCAAGGGCAAGGGCAAAGTATTCCTCCCGGTCACGTTGGCCGGTGGCACAATGATCGCAAACATCGTCGATATGGTTGATGATCTCCTAACCGAGGAGAATGATTTTACATCCGCTATATTTGAGGCGAGCAAAAAAGCGCAGGCCTCGCAGATATTCGACAAATGGGGATACGTGGCCGGAGGCGTGATCAGCCAGGACGGTACGCTCTGGGAGATCATCACCGCCATGATGTCCTCGGTCCTCGGTTCGGCATACCTCAACGGCGCCGGTCAGTTGGTCCTGGAGATCGACGATGGCACTATTGATCAATATTCCGCCGGCACCCCGCCGACTCTGCCTAAACAGGAGACGACCCTGATCGAGTCAAACCTGCGCCTGGTCAATGTGATCAATCAATGCCCGGCGAATTATGGATATAATTATGCAGCGGAGGAGTTCCGGCACGAAACCGACGACACCGCCCATGCGGACGGAATATCTCAAGGCATTTACGGGATCCGGAAGCCAGGCACCCCGTATCAACACTATTGGTGCCGGGATCTGACGACGGTGCAATTGATCCAGGACACCATCGTCGGCAAGTTCAATTCGCCACTCTACGAGATCGAGGTTGAGGATATCACGCTCAAGCGGATGCACCTCGACGTCGGCGATGCAGTTATCTACTCCGCGGATGCCCTCTACGATCAGGAAAGCAACGCCCTGATTGATAATATCTGGCGGGTGATCTCCGTAGCGCCGGACTTCGCGTCCGGGAAAATCACCTTCCGGCTGCTGCAAATCTTCTATCGCTCCGCGATCCCGCATGTCGCTCCGACGCCGTGGGATGGGATTCTGCGACTCACCGTTCCAGATGTTCCCATGATATCCGTCTCCGCGTCCGTAATCGAGGAGACGCCGGTAGAACACGCCCCCGTCGCCCTGACCGTCCCCGCTGTCCCGACGCTGGCTGTCTCAACCCTCGTCCACAATTCCCGCGAATGTACGATCTCCATTGATGAGCCGGGTCTGGTCACCTGTGCCGGGCATGGGATGGCGAATGGCGATATGTGTTTTTTCAAGACGACGGGGGCGCTGCCCACGGGATTGACCCCCGGTGATTGGCTAACCGGCGGAAAGTATTATGTCCGCAACAAGACGACCGATGATTTTAATCTTTCATTGACCGCCGGAGGCGCACTCATAGACACGTCCGGATCGCAGAGCGGGGTGCATCGATGCTTTGGAGTGGCGGACGACGTTACGAATTACACCGTATCGCTACTCCATTTCAATGGTGAAGCGGACGGTACTGTTTTTACGGATGAAAGCGAGAAGATATGGACTCCGTATGGTACACCTCTTACCCGTCAAGCAGAAAAGAAATTTGGTAATGCGGCCGGGTTTTTTGATGGTAACTCCGGGATCTATACGCCTAACCATGCAGATTTGAATTTCGGTAGCGGGGATTTTACTGTTGAATTTTGGGCGTATGCAAATAACGTCGGACCCTGGCCGTCAGGAGGTTGGCTTTTTGGCAAATGTGCCACTGCAGCAGCCAGTCCTATCGCAATAGTGGAACCCTACAACGATGGTCTGAATCTGAAATTGTACATGGCAGAAACAACTGCATGGGATTTAGTTAATGGCGCCATTATCGGTAATTTGGGCATGTGGGCGTGGGGACATGTTGCCATATGCCGCTCAGGACCAAATGTTTATGCCTTTCTTAATGGAGTGCTTGGTAGCACGACTGATATTGGGACAGCGGCGTTGTTAGCAGAAGATACCCCAACAAGAATCGGGCATACTTCCGGCGCGGGCTCTGGTTTTGCCGGGATAATAGACGACCTCCGTATCACTAAAGGAATTGCAAGATATACTTCCGACTTCTCAGCATCATTGCAGTCGGCGGAATATCCATATCCCGATGCATAAATAAAGGAGAAAAGAAATGTTAAACCCAACAGAAGAAAAAAAATACGCAGAATTGAAAACCTTATGCGTGAAACTCAAGGTCCCCTCGCCACCTGAAATCATGATCGGTCTGAAAGTACATGACAAGAATGGCATCCTGATTATCGATGATATCCAGAGAGGACATAGCTGGACGAGGAATTTCTGGAATCTGTTTTACGCCGGGTTTAATGTTGGACCACTGGTTTTGGCAGATTCAACATTTGGAGCTGGATATGCCAACTTCAAAGACAACACGGCCGGAGTACATGCACAGTATGCCAGCGGCCAGTTCGAAGCAAAGATCGGGATCATATCCGTCGGAACGGCAGATACGGCCTTCGATATTGACCAGTACACACTTGCCGCAGCTATCGAGGATGGAACAAGCAGCGGCCAACTATCTCATGTGGCACAAGCAGCGGCAATATCGGCATACACCTCCGGAACGCAGACATGGAAAACCACTGTGGCGAGAATATTTAACAATAATAGTGGAGGGAGTATCACCATCAAAGAGGTGGGAATAAATAACATATTTTATGTCCCCAGCTACGGTGCCAGAACTGTTCTCATGGAGCGTTCCATCCTTTCCCCCACGGTGGCAGTGCCCAATGGAGCGCAACTGACCGTCACCTATGAGATCAGCATGGACTTCTCAGCGATTGATTAAGGGTGCCGATGTTTGACGGTATCCTACTCACAATAGCCGCTCTAATTGCCGCATGGCTATATCTCAGGCAATAAAGAGCGGATGGCATTCCAGGGAGCACCACCTCCCCAGACCAGGCGAACCAAACGCCAGACGGGATAACCCGCTACCATCCGCGAACCGAGCAGCGCGCCTTATAGCAGGGTTACTCCCACATTGCAATCTGAGGAGGAACTCGATGAACAGTTTTTTAGCGTACATGGGCGGCAAATCGCTGCTCGCCAAGAGAATCGTTGCCAGGATACCCAAGCATAATTGCTATTGTGAAGTATTTGCCGGTGCTGCCTGGGTATTTTTCAAAAAGGAAGAGTCGGAAGTAGAAATCATTAACGATATTAATACCGACCTCGTTACTCTGTATCGAGTCGTAAAGCTTCATCTGGAGGAGTTCATCCGGTATCTGAAGTGGATTCTCGTGGCCAGGGATGAGTTCGAGCGCTTTAAACTTGAGAACCCGGAGACATTGACGGATATCCAAAAGGCCGTTCGATTCTACTATTTATTGAAATCGGGATATGCAGCGCGCATTGAAAATCCATCGTGGTCGATCGTCACTACCCAGCGGCCGCGTCTGAACCTGTTGAGAATTGAGGAAGAGCTTTCAGCTGTCCACCTTCGTCTTTCCAGAGTATATATCGAGAACCGGCCATACGATGCAATCATTCAACGATTTGATAAGCCAGACACATTTTTCTATGTCGATCCCCCATATTACGGGTACGAGGATTATTATGGCCGCGAGATATTCAAACGTGCCGACTTCACAAAGATTAGAGACATTCTGACCCAGATCAATGGTCGGTTTATCATGTCAATAAACGATGCTGAGGAGATCCGGGATCTATACAAGGATTTCAAAATCGAGGCGGTAGAAACATCCTATTCTGCCGGAGGAGCAAACCGAAAGAAGCAGGTTAATGAACTTTTAATTAGGAATTTTGGATAGGCAATCAAAAGATATTTGATACAATCAAAAGGATTTGGGAAGCGATTTATCGCAATTACTGGGGTTGGCTTATCTCACGCGGCCACAATGGCCACAGGAGGAGGCATAGCACGTCATGCTTTACTCCTGTGGCGACTGTCCGAAAATGGTGGACGGCTTGAGTTGAAGGAGTCAAAAGGACACAGGCGATGAAACTAACGCGGCGGCGCG